>QWCE01000010.1_pt1 | contig 267078 bp, 220 predicted proteins | sample 1972531 | NCBI WGS metagenome assembly QWCE01 (sample SAMN09866716, study PRJNA288562) | Human gut metagenome isolate term4_stool, whole genome shotgun sequencing... | reverse complement strand
TCCGAACATAATTCGAACGCTGTTAATTAGTTAAAAATCAGTGCAAATGAATGATTTGCGTATTTTTTGCCGTTTGGCCTCTTTTTGCGATTAGCAAACCGGTGGTTTCAGCCACTCACCCACCTCTCCGGATACGCCTTCCGGCTGTTAACTCCGAAAGGGTGTGCAAATATAGAATCTTTTTAGGGAAATACAAAGAAATGCGGTCAAAATTTGTATTTTTGCATAAATCCTCGACCCCGGTTTGAAACGCACCCGTTGCATATTACATATGGTGTGCTGCTTTGCCGCGGTGTCCGCCGCAGCGCAGCCTGCGCCGGAAAACCGTTTCGGGCGGCCGCTCGCCGAGGTGCTGCCCGAAGCTGCGCCGTGCGCTTTCCCGGGCGGACTGCCCCCGGCGGCTCTCCGAAGCTGCGCACGACCGGAACGAATCATCGAAAAACTGGAATAGCCATGAAACGGATTCTCTTGCTTTTGCTGGCCCTCGGGGCCGTTTGCAGCCTGAATGCCAAAACCCGGAAATGCCTCTACCGTGTGACGGTCACGGGCAAGCGCGCCGAATGTCCGGTCGTGATCCGCGATGTGCCCGAGTGGGCGCAGAGTGCCGTCGTGTCGCTCGGCGGCGTTCACCGGATTCCCTCCCAGCTGGACCGGGAACTGGGCGAACTGGTCTTCGTCTCCGACATTTCCGGCAGCCAGAATTTCCAGGTTCTCTACTCCTCGGACCCCGACAAGCGCGTTTTCAAAAAACGCGTACATGCCCAGATGTGGCTCAAGAACCCCGACAAGACCCTGCGAGCCGTCGGCTGCGCCTCCTCGGAGAAGAACGACATGTACCATAAACTGCACCACCACGGCCCGGCCTTCGAGTCGGAGTACGCCGCCTACCGCATCTATTTCGACAACAAGCAGACCATCGACACCTACGGCAAGAAGCGTCCGCAGCTCGAGCTGGCCGAGACGATGTGGTATCCTTCGGACGAGCAGCTCTCCCGCGGCTACGGCCACGACAACCTGCGCGTCTTCGGGTCGGTGGGCGTGGGGACGCTCAAGGGCTGGGACGCCGAAAAGAGAAAGATGGTCCACATCACCGATTTCAAACGCCGCGAAGCCCGCATTCTGGCCGACGGACCCATCCGCACGGTGGTCGAAATGCGGGTCGAAGGGTGGCGCTACGGAGGGCGCGAGATCACGATGACCTCGCGCTACATTCTCTACGCCGGGCACGGCGACGTGCAGGTCGAAAACCGCATCGAGGGCGACTTCAGGGGACTGGTCTTCACGACCGGCGTGATGAAGATGGCCGAAAGCGAGGTTTGTAAGAACGATAACGTGATCGCCGCCTTCGGGCGCGACTTCCCCGAAAACGACACCGTGAAGTGGGAGCGCGAGAGCGTCGGGCTGGCCGTCGCCGTGCCGCAGAGGCTGATCGTCTCGCAGACCGACGACAAGACCAGCTACCTCTTCCAGCTCACGCCCGATGCCCGCGGACGGATCGACTACGCGTTCGAGATGATCTGGCGCAAGAGCGAATGGCTCAAGGACCGCAGCGATACCGAATGCGTCCTGGGACTGATGGAGTCGGTGGGTGCGGCCCGGACCCCGGTCGTCGTTTCGCGGATCAGACAGTTTTGAGAAAAAGTGCATCGTTTGCGTCAAAAAATCCCTGTCCGATAAGCGGGGGCAGTGTACTTTTGTATACCTGAAATTGCGAAAATTTTACGTATACGAATAAAACCACCTCTCTTATGAACTTCAGACAAGTGACGATTTGCGCAGCCGCGGCGCTCCTGGCAGCCGCCGCAGGATGCCGCGCACACGCCCCGGCCTGCAACCTTCCGTTCGAGATGCCGCAGGTCGCCCGGCCCGCGATTCCTTCGAATACGGTCAGCGTCGCCGATTTCGGCGGCTCGGGCGACGGCGACGCGGGAACCGGCTATGCGATGACCCTCTCGGCCACGGCGGGTGTGCTCTCGTCCAACATCACGGGCCTGCCGACCAGCTGGGCTGCCGGCGACAGTACGTGGACGGCGACCGACGATACCGGGGCCGCCAGATAGCCGGAAGGCTTCGCATGAAAGAGGCGCGGAACATTCCGCGCCTCTTTTTTGCCGTTTGACCGTTGCGGAACCGGATTTGCAGGGGAGATGGTAAAAATGTAAATGGAATTTTGTATCTTTGCATGATATTTCGCTTGTAATGGCAGAAAACGAGAAAAACATACTGGAGAATATCGGAGAGCAGGAATACAAGTACGGCTTCACGACGGACATCGAAACCGAAACCATCGGCAAGGGTCTTTCGGAGGAGGTCGTGCGGCTGATCTCCGCCAAAAAGGGCGAGCCGGAGTGGATGACCGAGCGGCGCGTGGCGGCCTACCGCCATTGGCTGACGCTGGAGCCTCCGACCTGGGCCCACCTGACGATCCCCCCGATCGACTTTCAGGACATTATCTACTACGCGGCTCCCAAGCCCAAAAAGCAGCTCGGTTCGATGGACGAGGTCGACCCCGAGCTGAAGCGCACGTTCGACAAACTGGGCATCCCGCTCGAAGAGCAGATGGCTCTTGCGGGCGTCGCGGTCGACGCCGTGATGGACTCCGTGTCGGTCAAGACCACTTTCAGGGAGGTGCTGGCCGAGAAGGGCATCCTCTTCTGTTCGATCTCCGAGGCGCTGCGCGACTTTCCCGAGCTGGTGAAAAAATACCTCGGGAGCGTCGTGCCCTATACCGACAACTTCTACGCTGCGCTGAACGCCGCGGTCTTCTCCGACGGCTCGTTCTGCTACATCCCCAAGGGGGTGCGCTGCCCGATGGAGCTGTCGACCTATTTCCGCATCAACGCCGCCGGCACGGGGCAGTTCGAACGCACGCTGATCGTGGCCGACGAGGGCGCCTACGTGAGCTACCTCGAAGGGTGCACCGCGCCGCAGCGCGACGAGAACCAGCTGCACGCCGCCGTGGTCGAGATCGTGGTCGAGCGGGACGCCGAGGTGAAGTATTCCACCGTTCAGAACTGGTATCCCGGCGACAAGCAGGGCCGGGGCGGCATTTATAACTTCGTCACCAAGCGCGGCATCTGCCGCGAGAACGCCCGGCTGTCGTGGACGCAGGTCGAGACGGGTTCGGCGATCACGTGGAAATACCCGAGCTGCATCCTCGCCGGCGACAACTCCGTCGGGGAGTTCTACTCGGTGGCCATGACCAACAATTTCCAGCAGGCCGACACGGGGACGAAGATGATCCACATCGGCCGCAACACCCGCAGCCGCATCGTCTCGAAGGGCATTTCGGCGGGCCGGAGCGAGAACTCCTACCGCGGCATGGTCCGCGTGGCGAAGGGGGCGGAGAACGCCCGTAACTACTCGCAGTGCGATTCGCTGCTGATCGGCGACCGGTGCGGGGCGCATACCTTCCCGGTGATCGACGTGCGCAACCCGACGGGTGTGGTGGAGCACGAGGCCACGACCTCGAAAATCTCCGACGACCAGCTGTTCTACTGCAACCAGCGCGGACTCTCGACGGAAGACGCCGTGGGGCTGATCGTCAACGGCTATGCCCGCGAGGTGCTGGCCAAACTGCCGATGGAGTTTGCGGTAGAAGCCCAGAAACTGCTGGCCTTGCAGCTGGAGGGCAGCGTAGGGTAGTTTGCAGTTTGCGTCTGCAATCCGGTCGCATGCGATAAGCCCCTCCCGAGGGAGGGGTTGGGGGTGGGGTCAGGTTTGCAAACACGGCGGAACGCCGTGGAAACGACCTGCGAGAGCGAAAAAAGGAAACGAGAATAATAGTAAGTTGATGATATGTTAAAGGTAAAAAATCTGCACGCCTCGGTTGACGGCAAGGAGATTCTCCGGGGTATCGACCTCGAAGTGAAGGCCGGTGAGGTGCATGCCATCATGGGACCTAACGGCTCGGGCAAGTCGACGCTGGCGTCGGTGCTGGCGGGCAATGAGAAATTCACCGTCACCGAAGGGTCGGCCGAGTTTCTGGGCCGCGACCTGCTGTCGATGCCCATCGAGGACCGGGCGCGGCTGGGGCTGTTCCTGGGCTTCCAGTATCCGGTGGAGATTCCGGGCGTCACGATGGCCAATTTTATGAAGCTGGCCGTCAACGAGCAGCGCAAGTTCCGCGGCGAGGAGCCGCTTTCGGCCGCCGAATTCCTGAAACTCATGCGCGAGAAGAGCGCCGTGGTGGAACTCTCGTCGAAACTCACCTCGCGGGCCGTGAACGAAGGCTTCTCGGGCGGCGAGAAGAAGAAGAACGAGATTTTCCAGATGGCGATGCTCGATCCGAAGCTGGCGATCCTGGACGAGACCGACTCGGGGCTCGACATCGACGCCCTGCGCATCGTCGCCACGGGCGTCACCAAACTCCACCGGGCGGACAACGCCACGGTGGTCATCACCCACTACCAGCGTCTGCTGGATTACATCGTGCCCGACGTGGTGCATGTGCTCTACAAGGGCCGCATCATCCATTCGGGCGACAAGTCGCTGGCCCTCAAGCTCGAAAAGGAGGGGTACGACTGGCTGATCAACGAATATAAGGAGTAATGGAGACGATTCCCGACATCATCCGCGGGTTCCGCGCGGCGGACGGCGAGGTGCTCCGCATCGCCGGGGTCGAGGCCGAACCCTTTGCGGCGGTCGATCCCCGGCATCTGCGCGTGGAGGCCGCGGCGGGCGCTTCGGCGCGGATCGTCGTGCTGCATACCGCACCCGACGTGTCGTCGCTGACGCTGACGCTGGCCGAAGGGGCGCAGCTGGAGCTGACCGAACTGTTCACGGCCGAGGCGTTCGCCGAGGTCTCGGTGAAGCAGGCCGCCCGCAGCCGCTGCCGCCTGACGACGGTGCTGCTATCGAGCGCCAACGCTTCGTACCGCATCGACCTCGACGGTGCGGATGCCGAAAACGAGCTGGGCGGGGTGTTCCTCGCCGCGGGTGAAGAGCATTGCGTGCTGAAACTGCATACGGCGCACAACGTCGCCGACTGCCGCAGCGACTCCTACGTCAAGGGGGTCGCCGGAGGGCAGGCCGTGGGCGAGTTCTGCGGAATGGTCTACGTGGCCCCCGACGCCCAGCGCACCGACGCCCGGCAGCAGAGCCGCAACATCCTGTTGAGCCGGACGGCCCGCATCACGACCCAGCCGCAGCTGGAAATCTACGCCGACGACGTGAAATGCTCGCACGGCGCGACGGTGGGGCAGATGGATGCCGAGGCGATACTTTACATGCGCCAGCGCGGTTTGAACGAAGCCCAGGCCCGGCGGTTGCAGATCGAGGGATTCGTCGGCGACGTGGTGACCCGCTGCGGCATCGAGCTGCTGTGCGGGGCGATCCTGGAACGGGCCGCGGCGAAAATCGAAACCCTGTGAGAAATGTTCGACGTTGAAAAAATACGGGAGGAGTTCCCGATCCTGCACCGCGAAGTCTACGGCAAGCCGCTGGTTTACCTCGACAGCGGGGCTACGGCCCAGAAACCCCGGACGGTGATCGAGACGGTCGATCGCCTTCACCGGGAGCTGAACGCCAACATTCACCGCGGGGTGCATTTCCTCTCGGAGGAGGCGACGGTGTTGTATGAAGCCGCCCGGGAGCGGATCGCTGCGTTCGTCGGGGCGGCCGAAAAGGAGGAGATCGTCTTCACGGCGGGCGCCACGGCGTCGCTCAACACGGTGGCTTACGCCTGGGGCGACGCCTTCGTCGGAGCGGGGGACAACATCCTCGTCAGCGAGATGGAGCACCACTCGAACATTGTGCCGTGGCAGATGCTGGCCGAACGCAAGGGGGCCGAAATCCGCGTGCTTCCGTTCGACGAGGCGGGAGCGCTGCGCACGGACCTCCTGCCGTCGCTCGTGGACGAACGTACGCGCGTGGTGGCCGTCACGCAGGCGTCCAACACGCTCGGCACGCGGCCCGACCTGCGGACGGTGGTCGAAGCGGCGCATGCCGCGGGGGCCGTTGTCGTTGTCGACGGCTGTCAGGGCGTGGTTCACGGCGGGGTCGATGTCCGGGCGATGGACTGCGACTTCTACGCCTTCTCGGGCCACAAACTCTACGGGCCGACGGGAATCGGCGTGCTGTACGGCAAGCGCGAACTGCTGGAACGGATGCCGCCGTTCATGGGCGGCGGCGACATGGTCGACACGGTGACGTTCGCGAAGACCACCTATGCCCCCGTGCCGCTGAAATTCGAGGCCGGAACGGCCAATTTCGTGGGCGCCATCGGACTGGGCGAGGCGGTGAAGTTCATGCAGCGGTTCGACCCTGCGGAGATCGAAGCCCACGAGGAGGCGCTGCTGCGCCGCGCCACGGAGCGGCTGAAGGGGATCGGCGGACTGCGGATTTACGGCACGGCGCCCGGCAAATGCGCCATCCTCTCGTTCAATGTCGAGGGGGTGCATCCCTACGATATGGGGATGATTCTCGACAAGCTGGGCATTGCGGTCCGCACGGGCCAGCACTGCGCCGAGCCGGTGATGGACCACTACGGGACGACGGGCATGTGCCGGGCCTCGTTCGCGCTGTACAATACGCTTGCGGAGGCCGATGCGCTGGCCGCCGGGGTCGAACGGGCCGTGAAGATGCTGCGCAACTGAAAATTAAAAACTACTACCTATGTTCATCGTACTCGAAGGCTTGGACGGAGCGGGCAAGTCGACCCAGATCCGGATGTTGCGCCAGTTGCTCGCAGAACGTGGCGTGGAGAGCGAATACGTTCATTTTCCGCGTTTCGATGCGCCGGTCTACGGCGAACTGATCGCCCGCTTCCTGCGCGGCGAATTCGGCGGCGTGAACGAAGTCGACCCCTATCTGGTGGCCCTGCTCTTCGCGGGCGACCGGGCGGCGGCCGGCCCGCAGATCCGGGCGTGGATCGCCGAAGGCAAAGCCGTGGTCCTCGACCGTTACGTCTATTCGAACGTGGGTTTCCAGTCTGCGAAACTACCTGCCGGCGAGCGGCGCGACCGCCTAGCGCAGTGGATTCTGGACCTGGAATTCGGTTACAACGACCTGCCGCGCCCCGATCTGTCGCTGTTCCTCGACGTGCCGTTCGCCTTCACCGAACGAAAGCTCACGGAGGTCCGCGAGGGAGACGACCGCGACTACCTGCAAGGCAGCCGGGACATTCACGAAGACGCTCTCGACCTGCAACGGCGCGTGCGCGAGGTGTACCTTGCCGCCGCGGCGAAGGACGATTCGCTGCGTGTGGTCGATTGCAGCGATCCGTCGGGGGCGATGGGTTCGCCCGAACATAATTTCGAAAAAATACGGGCCGTGCTGGCCCCGATACTCGACGCGCGATGAGAAAGACCCGGACTTTCAAAATCGCGGCCAACGTCTGCCGGCTGATCCTCGCCTGCACGTTCATCGTTTCGGGTTTCACGAAGGTGATAGATCCGTGGGGCACGGCGCTGAAGGTCAACGAGTACCTTTCGATCTACGGACTCGACTACCTGCAGCCCGGGGCGATGGTCTTTTCGATCTGGCTGTGCGGCGCGGAGCTGATGATGGGCTGCATGCTGCTGTTCAAGGTCCGTATCCGGCTGATTTCGATCTTCGCCGTGCTGTCGATGGTTTTCTTCACGCTGCTGACGCTGTTGAGCGCCACGCTCATCCCCGTCGAGGACTGCGGGTGCTTCGGCGAGGCGCTGAAACTTACCCCGTGGGAGACTTTCGTCAAGAACGTCGTGCTGCTGCCGATGGCCTTCGTGGTGTGGTGGCGTTACCGGCCCGACAAGATTTTCGCCTTCAAACCGCTGGAGATCGTGCTTACCTGCACGTTCTTCTTTCTGGCGATGTACCTCGGCTATTACTGTTACATTCACCTGCCGCTCGTGGATTTCCTGCCCTATAAGGTCGGGGTCAATATCCGCGAGGCGATGCAGGCTCCCGTCGTCGAGCCGGGCGAGTCGGAAACCGTGCTGGTATACCGCAACAGGCGGACGGGCCGCGAGCGCGAGTTCTCGCTGGAAGACACCGAGTGGCAGGATGCCGAAAAATGGGAGTGGGTCGACACCCGCACCACGAGCGAAGTCCCGGCCGTGAGACCTCTTGTGAGCGAATTCGCCCTGCGCGACGCCGAGGGCGACGCCACGGAGAAGGTGCTGACGATGCCGGGGCGGGTTTACATGCTCTGCGTCACGGCTTTCGACCGCCTGCCGCGTTCGTGCGCACGGCGTATGGCCCGGCTTGCGGAGCGCGCCCGTGAGGAGGGTGCGCACGTGGTCTGCCTGACGCCCGATCCGCTTTACGGCGTCACGTGGCACGAGTTCGGCACGGTGGAGGTGCGGTGCTACAACATCGACGCCTCGACGATGAAAACCATGCTCCGCGCCGATAACGGGCTTGTCGTGCTGGATGACGGAACCATCACCTCTAAAAAGAACTGTCGCGATATTCGTCCGTAGGGGCATCCTGCGGGACGCTGGTATGAAAGTTGACGCCGGAAACGGTGTCAACTTTTTTCGTATGCGAATCATCCCCATTTTAGCGATCGCCCTGCTTGCCGGGGCGTGTTCCCGCAAGACGCCCGCACCTGCGGTGGTACGCCCCGTGAAGGTGGCGACGGCTGCCGGCGCGGGACTTATCGACAAGGATTTCGCCGGCATGGCTACTCCCGACGACGCTGTGAACCTCGCCTTCAAGGTGGCGGGGCAGGTCCTCGACGTGCCCGTTTCGCAGGGCGCGGGCGTGAAGAAGGGGGAGCTGCTCGCCGAACTCGACCCCCGGGACATCGAGTTGCAGGTCGCGGCGACCCGCTCGGCCTTCGAGGAGACCCGCTCGCAGCAGCAGCGCATGCAGCGGCTGCTGGAGCACGAGGCGGTGTCGCGGCAGGAGGCCGAAGCGGCCGCGACGCGCTATGCGCAGGCCCGCTCGACCTACGAGAACACCCTCGACCTGCTGAAGGACACCCGCCTGAAGGCCCCGTTCGCCGGGGTCGTCGAGCGCAAGTACGTCGATAATTTCGAACGCGTGCAGGCCGGACAGCCGATTCTCCGGCTGGTCAATCCCGTCACCTCGACCGTCCAGTTCACGCTGCCCGAAAACGCGCTGCCGCTGTTGCGGGACAGCTCCACGCGCTTTACCGTCGCGTTCGACAACTACCGGGGCGCGGCCATTCAGGCCCGCCTGAAAGAGTATGTCGAAACCTCGTCCGACGCCTCGGGATTCCCCGTGTCGCTGACTCTCGAAAACCCCGATCCGGCCCGTTACCGCATCTCGCCCGGCATGTCGTGCACGATCACCATGTTGAGCGCCGATCCCGTTCCCGATGCCGTGTCGCTGCCCGTTTCGGCCGTCTGCGCCCCGGCCGGGGGCGGGACCTACGTCTGGATCGTCGGCGCGGGCGACCGCGTCATGCGCCGCGAGGTGACGCTCGGGGAGCTGTTCGGCCGCGACCGGGTGGTCGTCGACAGCGGCGTTGCGCCCGGCGAACGGGTCGTCACGGCGGGCGTTTACCAGCTGCGCGAGGGCGAACGGGTCCGCATCTTAAACTGACGCCGCCATGAACCTGCCCGAATATTCGCTGCGCAGCGCCAAGGTGATCTGGTTCTTCCTCTTCGTCCTGCTGGCCGGGGGAGCGCTGGGCTTCGCCACGCTGGGAAAGAAAGAGGATTCGGCCTTTGTGATCAAAATCGCGTCGATGGTCTGCTCCTATCCCGGGGCTACGCCGCAGCAGGTCGAAGAACTCGTCACCGAGCCTATCGAACGCGAGGTGCAGTCGATGCGCCGCGTGCATAAAATCACTTCGGAATCCTATTACGGGCTTTCGAAGATACAGGTCGAACTGGACCCGGCCACACCCGCCTCCGAAATTCCGCAACTGTGGGACGAACTGCGCCGCAAGGTGCTCAACGTCCAGCCGCGCCTGCCCGCGGGGGCTTCGGCGGTGACCGTCGCCGACGATTTCGGCGACGTGTACGGCATCTACTACGGGCTTTCGGTCGACGGAGGCTTCACCTGGTCCGAACTGCGCGACTGGGCGCAGCGGCTCAAAACGGCGCTCGTGACGGTCGACGGCGTGCAGAAGGTGGCCCTCTACGGCGAACAGACGCCCGTGGTGAACGTCTATGTCAGTATGGCGACGCTGGCCAATTTCGCCATCCGTCCCGAAACCATCGTCGCGACCATCGGTCAGCAGAATTCCATCGTCGACAGCGGCGAGAAGCAGGCCGGAAAACTCCAGATACAGATTCTCGAGGACGGGACCTACAAGACGCTCGACGACCTTTCGGACCAGCTGCTGATCTCCTCTTCGGGCAAACAGTACCGCCTGGGCGACATCGCCCGCGTCGAGCGGGGCTACGCCGAGCCGCCGCAGACGATGATGCGCGTCGACGGCCGCCGCGCCGTGGGCATCGGCGTCTCGACCGAGGAGGGCGTCGACGTGGTGAAGACCGGTGCGGAGATCGAATCTCTGCTGGCTTCGCTCACGCGGCAGATGCCGCTGGGCATGGAGCTGACGGTGCTCTATCCCGAGAACCGCATCGCCCGGGAGGCCAATTCCACATTCATTCTCAACCTCGCCGAGTCGGTTGCGATCGTCATTCTGATCATCATGCTCGTCATGGGCTTCCGCGCCGGGGTGCTGATCGGCAGTTCGCTGCTCTTCTCGATTGGCGGCACGCTGCTCCTGATGCAGTTTCTGGGCGAGGGGCTGAACCGCACCTCGCTGGCCGGTTTCATCATCGCGATGGGCATGCTCGTCGACAACGCCATCGTCGTCACCGACAATGCACAACAGGCCATGCTGCGGGGCGTGGCACGCCGTAGCGCCGTCGTCGACGGTGCCAACGCCCCGCGGTGGAGCCTGCTGGGAGCCACGCTGATCGCCATATTCTCGTTTCTGCCGCTGTACCTCGCCCCCTCGTCGGTGGCCGAGATCGTCAAGCCGTTGTTCGTCGTGCTGGCCCTCTCGCTGCTGTTGAGCTGGGTGCTGGCCCTGACGCAGACGCCGCTGTTCGGCAATTTCATGCTCAAGGTGAAACCTGTCGCCGGCGATCCCTACGACACGCGCTTCTACCGCGCCTTCGACCGCCTGCTGGCCGCCCTGCTGCGGTGGCGGTGGGCCGTCGCGGCGACGGTCGCGGGGCTGTTCGTCCTGTCGCTGGCCGTCATGGGGTTGATGCCCCAGAACTTCTTTCCGTCGCTCGACAAACCCTATTTCCGGGCCGACGTACTGCTGCCCGACGGGTATAATATCCGCGATACGGAGCGTAATCTGCTCGCCATGGAGGAGTGGCTGCGCGCGCAGCCCGAGGTGAAGACCGTCTCGATGACGCTCGGGTCGACGCCGCCGCGCTATTACCTGGCCAGCAGCAGCGTCTCGATGCGTCCCAATTTCGGCAACATCCTCGTCGAGCTGCACGACAAGCGGCAGACCGAGGCTGTCGAGGAGCGTTTCAACGCCTATGTCACCGCGAATTTTCCCGACGTGTGGTTGCGCTCGTCGCTCTTCAAGCTCTCGCCCGTGCCTGACGCGGCCATCGAATTCGGCTTCATCGGCGACGACGTCGACACGCTGCGCCGTCTCGCGGCCCGGGCCGAAGAGGTGATGTGGCGTACCCCCGGAGCCGTAAACATCCGCAACGGCTGGGGCAACCGCGTGCCGATGTGGCAGCCGGTCTACTCGCAGATGAAGGGCCAGCGCATCGGCATCACCCGCAGCCAGATGGCCCGCGGCATCACCATCGCCACGCAGGGATACACGCTGGGCGAATACCGCGAGGGCGACCAGTTCATGCCGATCCTTCTGAAAGACGAGAACATCGGTTCGTATAACCTGACCAATTTGCAGGCCCTGCCGATCTTCAATCCTTCGGGCAAGGTCTTTTCGATCGAGCAGGCGACCGACGGATTCCGTTTCGATTTCCGGCCGGGCGTCATCAAGCGTTTCAACCGCCAGCGGGTGATGAAGGCCCAATGCGACCCGGGCCGCGGGGTCAACACCATGCAGTTGTTCGCCGCGCTGCGCGATTCGGTGGACCGCGCCGTGGTGCTTCCCGAGGGCTACTCGATGAAGGTCTTCGGCGAGCAGGAGAGCCAGCAGGAGTCCAACGAGGCGCTGGCCGAATACATGCCGCTGACGCTGGTGCTCATTCTCATCGTCCTGCTGCTGCTGTTTCGTAACTACCGCGAGCCGGTCGTCATTCTGCTGATGATCCCCCTGATCTTCATCGGCGTGGTGCTGGGACTGGCCGTCACGGGCAAGGTGTTCAATTTTTTCTCCCTGCTGGGACTGCTGGGGCTCGTCGGCATGAACATCAAGAACGCCGTGGTGCTCGTCGAGCAGATCGGCGTGCTGCGGGCCGCGGGCAAAGACCCCTACGAGGCCCTGACCTCTGCGACGCGCAGCCGTATCGTCCCGGTGGCGATGGCCTCGGGAACGACCATTCTGGGCATGCTGCCGCTGTTGTTCGACTCGATGTTCGGCGCGATGGCCGCCACGATCATGGGCGGACTGCTGGTCGCCACGCTGCTGACGGTCTGCGTCCTGCCGGTGGTCTACGCGCTGTTCTACAATATCCGCAAGCCATGAAGATAACAGTTTCGATAATCGCCCTTTGGCTCTGCGTCCCGGCGCTGGGGCAGACTTCGCTCGCCGACTACCGCGCTGCCGTCGCCGATTACAGCTGGCAGCTGAAGATCGCCGCCTCGAAGAGCGATGCGGCGGCCGAGACGGCGGGGCAGACCCGTACGGGCTACTTGCCGCGGCTCGCGATGGACGGCAGTTTCACGGCGACCGTGCGCCATTTCGACGGCGTGGAACACTGGACGTTCAGCCTCCTGCCGCAGCTGGTGCAGACCGTCTACGGCGGCGGTGCGGTGCGGGCCGCGGCCCGGCAGGCCGAACTGGGCTACGGCATCGCGCTGTGCGACGAGGAGTTTTCGCGCCTCGACGTGCGCTATGCCGCCGACTACGCCTATTGGAACCTCTCGGCCGTGGAACTCTATGCCGCCTCGATGCGGCAGTATGTCGCGATCATCCGTTCGCTCAAGGAGGTCGTCGACCGCCGCTTTTCGGAGGGCTATATCGCCAAGGGCGACGTGCTGATGATCGACGCACGGTTGAGTGAGGCCGAATACTCGCTCGTGAGCGCCGAGCAGAGTTACGAGGTCGCGCTCCACAACTTCAACATCCTCCGCGGAACCGACGCCGCGCTCGGCGTACAGCTCGCGCAGGGCATCCGCGACTCGCTGCCGATGCCCGGACGGGTCGTGGCGGCCGAGGCGCTGGAGCGGCGTCCCGACTATGCCGCCGCGCGGCTGCGCTCGGAGCAGGCCGAGGCGGGAATCCGGGCCGTCCGCGCGCCGTTCAATCCGCAGTTGAGCGTGGGTGTCGGCGGCATGTGGCAGCCCTATTACCCCAACAGCACGGGGGCGACCTACGTCGACGGATCGGCTTTCGTGAAACTCTCCGTGCCGATCTTCCACTGGGGCGAACGCCGCCGGGCCGTGGGGGCCGCGCGCGCCGTGCAGTTGCAGCAGGAGTGGAACGCCGCGCTCGTGCACGACGACATCGTGCGCGAGGAGATGAACGGCTGGACGGCCCTCGTGCAGAGCCGCGCGCAAGTCGACGCCTCGGAAGAGAGTCTCCGCATCGCGGGCGAGAACCTCTCCATCAGCACCTATTCCTACGGCGAAGGCCTGGCGACGATCCTCGACGTCCTGCAGGCCCAGCTGAGCTGGATTCAGCTCTATTCGAACGCCATCCGGGCGCATTACAACTATGCCGTGGCGGTGTCGGACTACCAGCGCATCACGGCGCAATAGAAAAACGGCGGAGAATCTCTCCGCCGTTTTTTCCTGCCGCCGGGCGTTCTACGCCTTCGCCGGCTGGGTGCTGACCACGGCGATTTCGCGCGACACGGGTGCGATCCTGCGCAGCATCTGCACCATGCCGCAGTACTTTTCGTGGGTGAGGTCGATGGCGCGGCTGACCTTCGCCTGGTCGTCCTCGGTTCCGCACTCGACGTTGTAAACCACATGGAACGAGCGGTATACGCTTTCGGATTGAACCGTCTCGGCGGATAAATCGCCCGAAAAGCTGATTTCGAAGCGTTTGGGCGTGATGCGCTCTTTCTGCATGATCATCAGCGCCGTCTGGGCGGAGCATTGCGCCGCGGCGTAGAGCATCAGGGTCTTGGGATTCATCGCGTCGCATCCGGTGCCGTTTTCGGTCCGGAATTTCCCGTTTCCGGACATCTGTAAAGTTACTTTTTCAATCATGGATTTCGGTTTTTGTGTTCAACAATAACCCGGGGGCAAATTCCGTTCCTTTGGTAGTGTGCGGATGGGCAAAAATTCGTATATTTGCCCGTATTTAGTGAAACAATGCATATGCGAAAATTCCGGATTTCATTGCTGACCCTTGCCCTTGCGGCGTGCGCCTTCGGCGCGCAGGCTGCCGGGCCTGAAATAGAGACCCTCGCGGGGCGCGCCCGCGACCTGTTCGATTACGGCCGCTGGAGCGACGCCCGGCAGGAATTCCTGCGCGTCAGGGCGGCGCTGACGCCTTCGGACCGCCTGCTGGCCCAGGAGGCGGATTTTTACCTGGCCGCCTGCGCCGTGGAGCTGGGCAGCCCCGATGCCGAAGGGGCCTTGCGCGAATTCGCGGAGCGTTATCCCGAATCGGTCTACGCCAATGACGTGCGTTTCGCGCTCGGTTCGTTCTACTGCGCCGCGGGGAACATGGAAAAGGCCCGCGAGGCTTTCGAGCAGACCGATTACAAGGCGTTGAGCGCGCCGCGCCGCGAGCAGTACGACATCCGCATGGGCTACGTCGCGTTCGCCGGGGGCGACTACCGGAAGGCGTACGACTATTTCGACCGCATCGGCAGCCGCAGCGAATACGTCGATCACGCCCGTTACTACAAGGCCTATATCGACTACGCCGAAGGGCGTTACGGCCGTGCGAAGCAGGCCTTCACGGCGCTTCTGCGCAGCGACGCCTACCGCGACGTGGTTCCCTACTACCTCATGCAGATCGAGTTCCGCGAGGGCAACTACCGCTATGTGGTCGAAAACGGCGAGACGCTGGCCCGCCGGGCCGTTCCCGAGCGGCGCGCCGAGCTGGAGCGCGTGGTCGCCGAATCGTGGTTCCGGCTGGAGGATTTCAACAGGACGCTGGAGCACCTCGCGGCTTTCCGGAAGGCCGGCGGGGAGATGGACCGCGACGCCAGCTACCTGGAGGGCTTCTCGCTCTACCGCACGGCCCGCTATGCGGAGGCTGTGGAGTGGCTGCGCAAGGCGTGCGGCGCCGAAGACGCGCTGACGCAGAACGCCTCCTACCACCTGGCCGACTGTTACCTGCGCGCCGGGGACAAGGAGTCGGCGATGCAGGCTTTCGCGATGGCTTCCGACGAGTCGCTCGACGCGACGGTGGCCGAGGACGCGCTGTTCAACTATGCCAAATTGCAGTACGAACTGGGCGGCGGCGCCTTCAACGGCGCGATCAACGTGCTGACGCGCTATGTCGAACGCTATCCTTCGTCGCCGCGCGCGGAGGAGGCCCGTGCGCTGCTGATCGCCGCTTACTACAACTCCCGCGACTACGATGCCGCGTACAGGGCCATCAAACAGATGCCCTCGGGCGACGCCGACATCCGTGCGGCGTTGCAGAAGATCACCTATTTCCGCGCTCTGGAGGCCTACAAGGCGGGCGACATGCGTGCGGCGCAGCGTTACCTCACGGAATCCGCCGCGGTGAACGTCAGCCCCAAGTACACCGCGCTGAACGCCTTCTGGCAGGGTGAAATCGCCTTCGCACAGGGCGACTATCCGGTGGCGGCGGCCAAATACAACGCCTACCTGAAGCGTGCGCCCCGCACCGAGCGGGAGTATGCACTGGCGTGGTACAATCTCGGTTACTGCGCCTTCGACCGCAACGACCTGGGGCAGGCGCAGGCTTCGTTCCGAAAGTTCCTCGCCGCCTGGTCGCCGCGCGACCGTTACCGCGCCGACGCCTACAACCGGTTGGGCGACGCGGCCTATTCCGACCGCCGTTTCGAGGAGGCCGTGGGGGAGTATGACAAAGCCATCGCCCTGGCGACGCCCGAACAGCAGTACGCCCGCTACAAACGGGCCGTGACGCTCGGCATCCTGGGCCGCACGGACCAGAAGCAGCAGGCCCTGCGGCAGATCGCCGCTTCGGGCGGCGACTATGCCGACGAAGCCTCCTACGAGCTGGGACGCAGCTACATCGCGCAGGAGAAGTATGCCGAGGGCGCCGCGCAGCTCGAAAAGTTCGTGGCCGCCTATCCGTCGTCGCCGCGCTGCACGCAGGCGCTGTCCGACCTCGGGCTGGCCTACCTGAATCTGGGCGACAAGCAAAAGTCGCTCAAGTATTACGATCGGGTGGTCGGGGCGTCGCCCCACTCCTCGGAAGCCAGGGGCGCGATGCAGTCGATCCGCGAGATCTACGTTTCGCAGGGCGATGCCGACGCCTATTTCGACTACGCCGCCAGGGCCGGACTGGAGAGCGACCTGACGGCCCTTTCGCGCGACTCGCTGTCGTTCGCCGCGGCACAGAAACTCTACCTCGACGGACAGCAGGAGGCTGCCGCGAAGTCGCTGCGCAGCTATGTGCAGAGCTATCCGAAGGGGTATTACCTGACCGACGCGCTCTACTATTTGAGCGACTGCTACCTCCGCTCGGGCGAGCGCGGGGAGGCCATCGAGACGCTCACGGCGCTCGCCGACCGGGGGACGACCCAGTACACGGTCGCCGTGCTGGAGAAGCTCTCCGAGATGACTTATGCCGACGAACGCTGGGACGAGGCCGCCTCGGCCTACCGCCGGCTTTACGACGCCGCGCCGACCAAAACGGGCCGCGAGGAGGCCATGAAGGGCTATGTGCGTGCGACGGTGGCCGGGGGCGACGGGGCGAAGATCGCCGCGATGGCCGCCGACGTCTGCGGGCACGACGATGCGGGGGCCGCGGCGCTCCGCGAAGCGAAGTACGCCTGGGCCGGGCAGCTGCGCGCCGAAGGCCGCCGCGACGAGGCCGTGAAGCTCTACCGCGAACTGGCGAAGGACGTGCGCACGAAAGAGGGTTCCGAGGCTGCCTATTACGTAATCGAATCCACGTTCGGGAGCGGCGACATGGACAAGACCGAAAAGGAGGTCTTCGCCTTCTCCGAACGGGAGCCGCAGGCCTACTGGCTGGCCAAGGCCTTTATCCTGCTGGGCGACGTGTATGTGAAGAAAGGGGATAATTTCCAGGCCCGGGCAACGTGGCAGAGTGTCGCCGACGGTTATTCGCCTGCCGACGACGGCATCGTGGACGAAGCGAAGGCGCGAATCGCAAAACTCAACTGACGATGAAGAAGATGCTGATAGTGGCCGCCCTCGCGGCGGTGCTGCCGCAGTTGGCTGCGGCGCAGGTCGAAAAGCAGGTCGAAGTGACCAAGGCCTATGTCCCGAAGGTGGAGAGCGCCTCGAAACTGGCCGTCCAGCCCGACATGACCGACACGGCGCGCATGCGCCCCGAAATCGACTACACCATTACGCCGCTGTCGTTGCGCACGACGCTCTCGCCGCGTCCGATCCGCCCCGCGACGGTGACCTACTGGGAGTTCAACCGACCGCTGCCCTTCTACCTGAAGGCCGGGGCGGGGTATCCGCTCAACTCGGTGCTGGACTTCTACGCCTCGTCGCAGAATCCGTCGACGGGCTACGTCGTGGGGTACGTCAACCACGAGGGGCGGTACGCCGATATTAAAAACGATTTCGGGGTGAAGAACAATTCGACGCGGATGTTCAACCGCATCGGGGCCGCCGCGGGCAAGTATTTCGGCCGGCACATCCTCGAAGGCGACATTTACTACGACAACCGGATGTATCACCGTTACGGGGCCTGGGCCGACGGAGACGGCGCGGGCCTCGGGATCGGGGGGATGAACGACTACGGCGATGCGAACGTCGCGGTGCGTTTCGGCGACAATTTTCAGGACTTGAGCCGCACGAACTTTGAAATAGCCCTGCGCGGGGGGATGTTCTTCGACCACTCCGAGTGGCCGGATTACGGCGACAAGGCCCGGCAGACCGCACTCGGGGCCAGGGCGAAGATCGCCCGGGGATTCGGGCGCAGCAGGTTCTCGCTCGAAGCGGGATACGAATTGCGGTCCGGGCAGAAATCGCTGGAGGGCAGCAGCCAGCAGCTGATCCACGCCGCCCTGCGCTACGGTTTCGCAGGCGGGGTCGTGCGCTTCGACGTGGGGGCCGACTACTACCGCGACCGGACCGAGTTCGAAGGAGAACCCTCGAACCTCGTGAAGAGTGAAAATTATGTCATTCCTTTCGCCCGGCTCGATTTCAACCTCGGAACGCCGGGGCTGAAACCCTTCTTCGAGGCCGACGGCGCGGTGACGCCGAACGACTTCCGGGCGCTGACGCAGAAAAATCCCTATGTCGCCTCCTCGACGTGGCTCGACAAAAGTTCCGTGGACTACAATTTCCGTCTCGGACTGGGCGGCAGTCTCTGGCGCAGCCGCTTCGACTACCGTGTCTACGCCGGGGTGTCGGTCCGCGACAACCATCTTTTCTGGACCACGTACCGGAGTTTGTCGGACGATCCTGCTTTTTCGGAGGTTTTTCAGGGCGTTCTGGTCCCTGTGATGGCGCGGCAGACCGTCACTTCGTTCAACGGCGAGATCGAGTTTCGGCCCGTGAGTGCGCTGAAATTCGACCTGGGCGTGCACGGCTACCTCTATAACGACGAGACGGACCTGAAAAACGGCGCTCCGTCGTTCGCCGGGAACGTGGGCGTCGCCTACGAGGGCCGCAAGGTCTCGTTCGGGGTGAAGGCGCTGATGCAGGGCGTGCGCCGCTGGACGGTGATCGACCTTTCGGCTACGACCGACGCTTCGGAACCGGTCTGTGGTCCGTCTTTCGAAGCGCCCTTCGGCGTGGACCTGCGGGTGAATTTCGACTGGAAGGTTTCGGGCCGCGTGACGCTCTTCGCCGAGGGCCGCAACCTCGTCAACCGCCGCCTGTACGAATACCCCTGGTATCCCGAACTGGGAGCCAATTTCACGGTGGGCGTCAAGGCCAATTTCTGAAACCGTTTCCGCCGGGAGCGGTTTTCCGGAACGGGGGCTTTTTCGAAAAGCCCCCGTTTTTTTGCCCCTCGCGAAAGACGACAATTCGTTTAATTGATGATCATTTTCGGCTGTCGGGAAGAACCGACCGGAAATTTCGCTATATTGGAGCGAATTTAATTCACACGACCATGAAACATACAATGCCCGAGCTTCCCTATGCACCGGAAGCGCTTGCTCCGAAGATGAGCAAAGAGACCTTCGATTACCACTATGGAAAGCATTTGCAGACTTATGTGAACAACCTGAACAACCTGATCGCGGGGACGCCTTACGAGGAGATGCCGCTCGACGAGATCGTTCGCAAGGCCGACGGGGGCATTTTCAACAATGCCGCCCAGGCCTGGAACCATACCTTCTTTTTCCGGATGCTGACTCCCGCGCAGCAGCCGATGCCCGCGAAGCTGGCCGCCAAACTCACCGAGGCGTTCGGTTCGGTGGAGGCTTTCAAGGAGCAGTTCACCAAGGCCGCCGTGGGGCTGTTCGGCTCCGGATGGGCGTGGCTGGCAATGGACAAGGCCGGGAAACTGTCGATCGTCGCCAAGCCGAACGCCGGCAACCCGATGACCGACGGACTGCGTCCGGTGATGACCGTGGACGTTTGGGAGCACGCCTATTACATCGACTACCGCAACCGTCGTCCCGATTTTCTGGCGGCGTTCTGGGAGCTGATCGACTGGCAAAAGGTCGCCGACCGCTGCATCCCGAAGCGGTACAAGTGCACGGCCTGCGACTACGTCTACGACCCGGCGAAGGGCGATCCCGAGACGGGCATCGAGCCGGGGACGCCTTTCGAGGAGATTCCCGACGACTGGACCTGCCCGATCTGCGGACTCTACAAGACCGACTTCGAGGCTGTCGAGGAGTAAACGAAAAACCTCCGCGTGCAAACGCGGAGGTTTTTTTGTGCCCGGGTCGCGGGAACGGATCAGAAGACGAACTTTTCGATTTTCAGTTCGCCCAGCTGTTCCAGACGCGGCACGAGGGTCGTGAAGTGCGACGCCTGTTCGTGGGCCGCGAGGGCCTTTGCATTGCTCCAGGTTTCGCAGATCATCAGCACGTCGCTGCGCGTGGCGCTTTCGAACAGGTCGTAGGCCACGCATCCCTCGTCCTTGAGCGAAGCGGCTGCCAGCTCCTTGGCCGTGCGCACCAGTTCTTCGCGGTTGCTTTCCGTCGTGCGGATAAATACATTGAGACGTATCATTGTTTTCCAGTTTTTTGGTTTTGTCGTTTTGCAAATATAACGAATTTTTCGGTGACGGTGCGCCGTCGGCGGAAACAAATTGTCGACTTCCCCGGAAATCCCGCCGGAAGTCCCGCTTCTGCGGCGTCGGGGAGGAGTCCGCGAGGGAACCGTCCGGCGGCTGCGGGGTGCGAGTTGCCGGAATTTTTCGTATCTTGTGCCTTTAACCGCATTAATTATGGAACTGAACGACAAGAAATTCGCGGTGCTGGTCGATGCCGACAACATCTCGCACCGCAAGATAAAGGATATTCTGGATGAGATCGCCAACTACGGCACGCCGACGATAAAACGCATTTACGGGGATTTCACCAATCCGAAATTCGCCGCCTGGAAAGAGGTGCTGCTGGAGAACTCCATCACGCCCATTCAGCAGTACGCCTATACGACGGGCAAGAACGCGACCGATTCGGCGCTGATCATCGACGCGATGGACATTCTGCACAAGGAGGGCGTGGACGGATTCTGCATCGTGTCGAGCGACAGCGACTACACGCGCCTGGCCAGCCGTATCCGCGAATCGGGCCGGGAGGTGCTGGGGTTCGGCGAGAAGAAGACGCCGAAGCCGTTCATCAAGTCCTGCGACAAATTCATCTACGTCGAAATCCTCGGGCAGACGCCGCCGGAGAAGGCGGCCCCTGCGAAGAAAAAGGCGGACGCGAAAAGATCCGCCGGGGCCGAAGCGCCTGTGGGTCCGGCCGCCGAAACTGCCGGGGAAAAGAAACCGTCGCCGGATGCGGGGCACGCCTCGACGATCATCCGTCCGTTCGACGACGAATTCCGCACGCTGCTGGAGAACACGATCGACGATGCCGCCGACGACAGCGGCTGGGCCTCTCTGGGCGACGTGGGCAGCGTGCTGTCGAAGAAGATGCCGGATTTCGACCCCCGCAACTACGGCTACAAGAAACTTTCGCTCCTGGTCCGGGCGCTTTCCGATGCCGTCGACATGAAGACGGAGCAGCAGCGGGTCTACGTCCGCAACCGGGTGGGGTAGGGCTTTCCGTATTTCGGGAGGGATCAGAGCGGGCCGAGGCTCCCGCGGGCGGCTTCGTATTCGGCGACGAGACGGCGGAGGATCTCGCCGGCCGGCGGCAGGTCTTCGATGAGCGCGGCGATCTGTCCGATCTCCAGTTCCCCTTCGTCGAGGTCGCCTTCGAAAATCCCCCGTTTCGGGCGTCCGCGGCCGATCAGGGCCGACAATTCTTCGGCGTCGGCGCCGCGCGATTCGGCCTCCTCGACCGTGCGGCAGAAACCGTTGCGGACGAGGCGCGTCGGGATCACCTTTTTGAGCGTCAGGATCGTGCCGCCCTCCTGTACCTCTACGCACCGCCGTTTGAACGCCTCGCAGGCCGAACTCTCCCGCGACAGCGCAAAGCGCGTCCCTAACTGGCATCCTTCGGCGCCCAGGGCGAAAGCGGCCAGCATGCCGGCCCCCGTGGCGATGCCTCCCGCGGCGATGAGCGGCAGGTCGACGGCCTGCCGCACCTGCGGGACGAGGGCCATCGTCGTCGTCTCCTCACGGCCGTTGTGACCCCCGGCCTCGAATCCCTCGGCCACCACGGCGTCCACACCCGCTTCGCGGCTCTTGAGCGCGAATTTCGAACTCGACACCACGTGCGCCACGCGGCAGCCTGCGTCGTGCAGACGTGCGGTCCAGGTCGCGGGGTTGCCCGCCGAGGTGAAGACGGCCGGGACGCGCTCTTCCGTGATGACGTCCATCAGCTGGGGCGCATAACGGTAGGCCAGCGGCACGTTGACGCCGAACGGCCGGGAGGTGGCCGCACGGCATTTGCGGATGTGCTCGCGCAGCAGTTCGGGGGTCATCGAGCCGGAGCCGATCAGCCCCAGCCCGCCGGCCTCGCTGACGGCGGCGGCCAGCCGCCAGCCGCTGCACCAAACCATCCCGCCTGCGACGACGGGGTAGCGGATGCCGAAAAGGGTCGTGATTCTGTTTTCCATCGTTTTCTGGTTTTCTGCGGGATTAAGATACAATTATTTTTCCAAAACGGGAGCGGATGTTCCGGAAGGTATGCGCAAAAAAAAAGCGGCGCTTCGACCCGCCGGGTCAAAACGCCGTTATGAAAAAAAGGGTGAGCTACTTACATCGCACCGCTACGACCACATACCCTTGCTCGATTCCTCGCCTGGGGGATTCTGTAGGAGCTGGTCGTGTAAGACTCACCCGGGCACAAAAGTAGGAAAATTTTATATCTTTGCAAAAAAAAACTGAAATGCGTAAGAAAATATTAGGTTGGGGCCTGCTGGCGGCGTTCGTCCTGACGGCCGGCGCAGGGCTTGTCCTGCGGCAGCAGTTCTATGGAAATGCGGTCGTTACGGAGCGGGACCTCTACGTGAGCGCCCGGGCCGAATACGGGCAGGTCGCGGACTCGCTGCTGCCGCAGATCAAACACCGCCGGGCTTTCGACGCCTATGCCCGGAGGATCAACCTGTCCGAAACCTTCAAGCCCGGGCATTACGTGCTCAAACACGGCATGAGCGTCATCGAAATCGCGCGCATGCTCAAGCTGGGGTTGCAGACCCCCGTGCGGGTGACGATCAACAACGTGCGCATCCCGGCCCAGCTGGCGCAGAAACTCGCACGGCAGATCGACGCCGATTCCACGGCGATCATGCAGGCGCTGACCTCGGAGGAGCTGGCCGCGGAGGTCGGATTCGACAGCGTGACGCTCTTTTCGATGTTCATTCCCGACAGCTACGAGTTCTACTGGACGGTGACGCCCGGGGAGTTCGTCAAGCGCATGAAGCGCGAGTACGACCGTTTCTGGACTTCCGAACGCGATGCAAAACGCAAGCGCAGCGGATTGAGCCGGCTGGAGGTGATGACGCTGGCTTCGATCGTCTACGAGGAGACCCGCAAGAGCGACGAGATGCCCCGCGTGGCCGGGGTCTACGTCAACCGCCTGAAGAAGGGCATCAAGTTGCAGGCCGACCCGACGGTGAAGTACGCCATGCAGGATTTCGGCCTGCGCCGCATCCTCTACCGCCATCTGAAATACGATTCGCCCTATAATACGTATGTGAACGAGGGGCTGCCGCCCTCGCCGATCTGCATGCCCGGAAAGAACGCCATCGACGCCGTGCTGAACTACGAAAAGCACGACTATATCTTCTTCTGCGCACGGCCCGAATTCGACGGTTACCACAACTTCGCCAAAACCCTTCGCGAGCACAATAAGAACGCCCGGGCGTACAGCGACGAACTCAATCGGCGTAAGATTAAATAATTTTTGTATCTTTGTCATCCCATGCTTGCGAAGATATACGAACAGAACCCCTCGGAGAAGGAGTTGCAGCGCGTCGTAGACGCCCTGGAGCGGGATGAAATCATCATTTATCCCACCGACAGCGTCTATGCCTTCGGCTGTTCGCTGCGCTCGCCGAAGGCCATCGAGCGGCTGCGCCGCATCCGGGGCAAGAGCGAGGAGAAGTTCACCGTGGTCTTCGAAAACATCGCCCAGGTCGCGGAGTACTGCCGGGTGGACAATGCCGTTTTCCGGATTCTGAAGTGCAATCTGCCCGGGCCGTTCACCTTCGTGCTGGCGGCTTCGGCGCGCATTCCGGACAAGGCGCTCGAACGGCGCCGCACGATCGGCGTCCGCATTCCGGCCAGCCCCGTCGCGCGGGCCGTGGTCGGGGCGCTGGGGTGTCCGATGATCACCACGTCGGTCAAGGACGACGACCAGGTGGTGGAGTATACGACCGATCCCGAGCTGATCCACGAGCGTTACGGCCGCGAGGTCGCGCTGGTCATCGACGGAGGCATCGGCGACAACGTCCCCACGACGGTCGTGGACCTGACGGGCGACGGGCCGGAGATACTGCGCGAAGGCAAGGGTGAACTGCAATGAAGAGGGGCTTGATGCCGCCGCGCGGCAAGGCTGGCGCCTCGGAGTGTTAAAAACAAAATAGAAAAATGGAGAAGAAGAATTTCTGGAACGATGCCGCGAAATACGGCGTGATCATGGCTCTGGTCGCGATCCTTTTCGACGTGCTGGGCTTTTACGTGCAGAACACGCTGCTGTCCCTGCTGTCGCTCGTCATTTTCGTCCTGCTGCTGGGGTATCTCACCAAACGCCGCGCGGAACGCTTCGGAGCCAGGGGATACGGCTACGGGCAGTGCCTGGGTTTCATGGTCAGCGTGATGCTCTGCGCCGGGTTTATCGAGGGAGCCTTCATGGGCGTCGCCTCCAACTGGCTCTTTGCGGCCAGATACGAGGCGATGATCGGTCCGTCGATCGCCATGCTGGAGAACACCGGGTTCTACACGGGCGACCAGATCGAGATGATGATGAAACTGATGCGTTCGCCGCTGGTGCAGCTCTTCAGCGGAATGCTCGCCTCGGCTATCAAGGGCGGCTTTTTCGGTCTGTTTATTGCTGCCTTCACCAAGCGTGATCCCGACGTTTTCTCGGAAGGCACTAACCAATAAGGATGGATAAACTGAATATATCGGTCGTCGTGCCGCTCTACAACGAGGCGGAGTCCCTGCCCGAACTGGCGGCATGGATCGACCGCGTGATGCGTGAAAACGGGTTTTCGTACGAGCTTATTCTGATCGACGACGGTTCGTCGGACGGCTCGTGGGAGGAGGTCGAACGGCTCAAGACGCAGTATCCGGCCATCCGGGGCATCGGTTTCGCGCGCAACTACGGCAAGTCCGCGGCCCTCTACTGCGGATTCGCGGCTGCGGAAGGCGAGGTCGTCATTACGATGGACGCCGACTTGCAGGATTCGCCCGACGAAATCCCCGAGCTGTGCCGCATGATCCTCGATGAGGGCTACGACCTGGTCTCGGGGTGGAAAAAGAAACGCCACGACCCGATCGGCAAACGCTGGCCCAGCAAATTCTTCAACTGGACGGCCCGGGCCGCGTCGGGCATCCGGCTCCACGATTTCAACTGCGGGCTGAAAGCCTACCGCCGCAAGGTGGTGAAGGCCATCGAGGTCTACGGCGAGATGCACCGCTTCATTCCGTTCCTGGCCAAGCAGGCCGGGTTCGGCCGCATCGGCGAGAAGGTCGTCGACCATCGCGCCCGCAAGTACGGCAGTTCGAAATTCGGCCTCGAACGCACGGTGAAAGGGTATCTGGACCTGATCACGGTGCTGTTTATGACGCATTTCGGGCGTTCGCCGATGTACTTCTTCGGCAGCCTCGGAACGCTGATGTTCCTCATGGGCGGCGGCACGACGGTGTGGATCATCGCCGAGAAGCTCTGGAAGCAGAGCCACGCCCTGCCCCTGCGGGCGGTTACGGACCAGCCGCTGTTTTATCTGGCAATTTTGGCCGTAATTCTCGGCGTTCAGCTGTTTTTGGCCGGATTTTTGGGCGAGCTGATCAACAGAGGGTCTTCCGAGCGGAACAAATACCTGATCGACAAAACTTTGTAAATGATGATACAACGAATCCAAACGCTTTATTTGCTGATCATTGCGGCGCTTATGGCCGTGACGCTCTTTTCGGGGCTGGCGTGGTTTGCGGGTGACGCCGGCGAGTTCGGGCTTTACGCCTTCGGGTTGAAAACCGCCGAAGGGGAGCTTGTCCAGTCCACCGTCTATATGGGCGTCCTGCTGGCGCTGGCCTGTGCGCTGCCGCTGGTGACGGTTTTCCTGTTCCGTCGCCGTTTGCTGCAAATACGCCTCTGTGTGGTGGAAATGGTGTTGCTGTTAGGCTCGCTGGTGATGGAAGGCGTCTATTACTTTTTGAGCTGGCGGGTCTTCTCCGACCTGACGTTCCATACGCAGGGCTTCAAGCCCGCCATTGTGCTGCCTCTGGTCTGCCTGCTGTTTGCCTATTTGGCGGCCCGTGCGATTTTCCGCGACGAACTGCTGGTGCGCGCAGCCGACAGAATACGCTGATCGAGCGGATACTGCTGACCCGGAGTATGCCCGAGCGCATGTTCCGGGTCTTCTGTCCCCGTCGGCGAACTGCTGTTCGGACGGAAAAGGGTTGCAATTCGGACCGATCTGATTATTAAAAGAATGTTACAAACCTTTGCAGGTCCGGAAAATAATTTTAACTTTGAGGCATAATATTGTCATTATGTAATGAATTTAAAGAATTTTGGCTACAAACAATACATTTTTTAACTAACACTCAACTCTATGAAAGTAGTAAATTTTTGGAAGACATTGTTCTGTGCAGCGCTGGCCGTGACGGCTTTTAGCGCATGTTCGGACGATGACGAAGAGGGCGGTTATTCGGGCATGCCCGAAATTACCGTGAACGGCGGCGAGTCGGTGACTGTCGCCGGGAAACTCGAGGGCGGCAAGCTCGAACAGACGGTCGAGGTCGTTTCGAAAGGCGACTGGACCCTGACATTCAAGAACTCCGGGGATTCGCAGTGGGTTACTCCCAGCGCGATGTCGGGCAAGACCGGTACGACGCAGCTTACCTTCACGCTGGGTCAGGCTTCGGGAGAGCGCAGCGCAATCCTTGTTCTGACCGCCAGCTCCATGGTCGAGGGCTTCCCGCTTACGGACGAGGCTACGATCACGGTCGTACAGAGCGACAGCGATGTTCCGACGGGTAACGCTCTTTACAGCGAGAACTGCGGCACGAAGGTCGAGAAAGTCGATGGCTACTGGCCTTATGTGGACAAGTTCGAAGGTTGGACCCGCGGCGGTTCGCTCGATCAGAAGGCCGTTACTTATACCGGCAACAGCGCTTCGGTAGCCAACAGCGGCAAGGTTTTCGATCCTGCCGAGGATGAAACGACGGTAGTTACGGGTCCTCCCTATGTTTCGATGAACAAATCGACTTCGGTTTTCAACATCAATGACATCAATATCGCATCGAACACCAATTTCACCTTCACGTTTACTGCCGCTCAACAGATTAACTATTCCAATGGCGTAGTGCTGGGCGACATGACGGATGAAACGATTCGGTTCTCGGTGTCTACCGATGGTTCGAGCTATGCTCCCGTTGCTCTGAAAGTCAAAAAAGTCGCTTCCGGCTACTGGTATCTCTGCACCGCCGAATTCAAACTGCCCGCCGGTGTTTCGACCGATAAGATCTGGGTTCGTTTCGACGGCTATGCAGGACTTGAAAACCACGGTCTGCGTATCGACGACTTCAAACTTTATGAAGGCGGCAACGGTTCGGAACTCGTCGTTCCTTCGGTGGATTATACGAAGGGTACGGTTGCCGAGGCTATCGCAGCCGGAGCCGGCAAGAACTACGAGGTCGCCGCTACGGTCGTAGCCATGCACACGCAGGGTATCCTGATCGGCGATGCGTCGGGTGTCATGCTGGCGTTCCTTGGCGAGACTCCTGCGGTAGCTGTTAACGATGCCGTTACCGTTAAGGGAACGACCGAATTGCGGAATGGCGTCATTCAGTTCGGCAAGGAGGGTCTTTCGGTCGCCAAGACCGGTACGGGCAGCTATAACACGCCTGCTCCCGAGGTGATGGACGGCACGGCTGTCACGGCCTATATCGCAACGGCCTTGGAAAATAAGGCTGTGTACAAGTATGTGAAATACAACGGTGAGTTTACTGTCAGCGGCAACTATTACAATGTCGTTATCGCCGGTACGACCACGAAAGGCTCTGTTGCCTATGGCAAATCGGAGTGGGCGTCGTTTAATGACAAACCGGTGACTGTCGAAGGCTGGCTGCTGGGCGGTACGGCCAACTATCTCCAGACGATGGCTACGTCGGTGACGGCCGATTCTTCGACGCCGATTGTTGAAATCTCCGCTCCCCAGCAGTTCGCTGCAACCTCTCCCGTGGCTCAAACGCTCAACTATACGGTTACCAACACGACGGCTTCGGCTGTAACGTTCGCAATCGAGGGTACGAATGCCGACAAGTTCTCGCTCGGCGCCAAGACTGATAACACCATCGTCGTAAGCGCGAAAGGCGACAACACGGATAAGACAGCCTATACGGCCAATCTGGTTGCCAAAGTTGCCGGTGCGACGGTTGCAACGGTTGCTCTGAAGCAGGCTGCGCCTGCGAGCGGTGAGGATACAAAGGGTACGTTTACCTCCATGTCACAATTTATCTCAACAGGTGACCAGTATGCCAATCCTTGCGGACTTGGTGATGGCGCAACTGCTAATGGGAACAATGCAAGTGGTTTTAAAATGGGATCAAGCAGTAAAGCCGGAGTCTTTACATCGGGTGCTGTAGGAGTAACCGGAGACAAAAAACTGGGTTTCTACGCTGTCGCCTGGAAAGGGAAGAAAGCCACGATCTATGTAAAAGTTGATAATGGCTCTGTGGATGGAGAATCGAGTTTTGCTATTAATGCTAATGAAACCGCTACGGGAAATCCTCCTTTTAAATTGACGGGCCTGAATGATGCCGATTATTATGTTGTGTCATTGAAAGGTTTAACTGCAGCTTCGACTGTTTCGATTTCTACGTCTCCGAATTTTGCGGCAGATGCAGATAAAAATACGGGCCGGGCTGTTATTTGCGGAGTCCAACTGTTCTAAATTAGTCGAGGAAACCGACTTGTAAAACCAACCACTCTTGGCGGGGATAACTCCCCGTCAAGAGTTTGGTTTCTAAATGGGTCTGCGGACCAAATGTTATACTTTATTCTGAATGATGTTGAAAATTAAACAGATAGGCATGCTGCTCGTGACGATGTCGGCGATGCTTGTCCTGTTTGCGGGATGCGGCGACAAGGACGACGGGGGCGACAAGGAGTCCCTCGCGACGCTCGTTGCAGAGACCGTGAGCAGTTCAACCACAACGAACAAGATTTCGACCCAAGGCCCGTCGGGCATCACCTTCGAGGCGACGATCGTCTCGCAGGGCGGGGATGCGGAGTGGTGTTCGTTCGATTTGAATAAGCAGGTATCCTCCGCCGGCGGAAACGTCGGGGACCCGGCCTACCTCTATTTGGACAAAAACAATTCCGACGACGACCGCACGGCGCGGATCGACGTAACCTATACCAACGGTTATTCCACCTCCCTGACGCTGACGCAGAGGGCCGCGGGCTTCATCGACTACGACCGTTCGTGGGGCGAGCAGCCCGAATATCGTTCCGACGACGCTTATATCTATAAGACCTATTATGCGACGTTTGTGAGCAATCAGTTCTTTCCGGGCGGAAAACTGCGCAACTATTCGGTATGCTACGATGTCGACCGGCATATTTCGCATTGGGTGGCTTATCCGATCTTCAAGAAGGTTTACGAAACGCCTGTTTTGAGCCGGGTCAACGATTTCAATTACGATCCCAATGACCAGCTGCCCGTGATTCCCACCCGCGACCAGCAATACATCGGGACAGGCGGCAACGGCCGCGGTTACGGTGCAAGGGGTTACGACCGCGGGCACATGCTTCCGCAGGCTTCGCGTTACAACAATTACGAGCCGAACCGGATGACTTACTACGGCACCAACATGATGCCCCAGAACAGCACGCTGAATCAGAATATCTGGGCCTCGCTGGAGGGCAAAGTCCGTGGCTGGGGCGGCTTGCAGACCTACGATACGCTCTATGTGGTGACGGGAGCCGCTTTCAAGAGCACGAAGACCATCGACAATGCCAACGGACCGATCGCCGTGCCGTCGCATTGCTGGAAAGTGCTGCTGCGTCAGCGGGGCAACCAGAACCGGCAGATCTCTCAATTCAAGGCGGATGAACTGAAAGCCATCGGCTTCGTGTTCACCAACGATGACGCCGGAGCCGCCACGTCGATCGAATCGGCTGTCCGTTCGGTGAAGGAGATCGAGGAGCTGACGGGCTTCAAGTTCTTCCGAAACCTCGACCCGGCCGTGGCCGATGCGGTGAAAAGCCAGAAGAACCTCGCCGACTGGTAGGGATTATGATACAATGAATTGAACCTTAACAACAAAAATCGTTTATGAAGAGAATCTTTTTGACAGGACTGTTTGCCTCGCTGATCGCGGTGGCATGCTTCGCGCAGAAGCCCTACAAAGTGGTCTTCTACAACTTCGAGAACCTGTTCGACACCATTCACGATCCCGGCGTCCTCGATGAGGAGTTCACGCCCGAAGGACCCAAGAAGTGGAACTCGGCCAAGTACACCAGGAAAATCGGGAACCTCGAACGGGTGTTGTTCGACATCGCCGCCGAGGATAAGGATTATCCCGTGGTGATCGGCGTTTCGGAGATCGAGAACCGCTCGGTGATGGAGGATGTGATCGCGCAGCCGAAACTCGCGCCCGGCAACTACCGCATCGTGCATTACGATTCGCCCGACGCACGCGGCGTCGACGTGGCGTTCTACTACCGTCCCGACGTTTTCAAGCTGGAGGGAAGCGCCGCCATTCCGTTCAAGATGCCGGAACTGCCCAACTTCAGGACGCGTGATTTCGTCACGATGTGGGGCACGATCGACAGCGAGCCGTTCTTCTTCCTCGTGAGCCACTGGCCTTCGCGTCTGGGCGGCAAGGAGGCTTCGGCCCCCAAGCGTCTGGCTGCCGCCAAGCAGGTGAAGCACATCGTCGACTCGGTGACCGCCGCCAACCCGGCCACGAAGGTGGTCGTCATGGGCGACCTGAACGACGATGCCACGGATGACAGCATCGTCGAGGGGTTGCGCGCCAAGGGCAAGATCAAGGAGGTCGGCAAGGGCGACATGTTCAATCCCTTCATCGGCCTGCTGAAAGCGGGTTACGGCACGCTGGCTTACCGCGACGAGTGGAACCTGTTCGACAACATCATCGTTTCGGAGAACCTCGCCACCGGTTCCACGGGCAGCCTGAAAATCCAGCCCGCCGGCAACTCGAAGTTCTACGGCGGCATCTTCCGCCGTCCCTACATGATCCAGAAGGAGGGCCAGTACAAGGGTTATCCGCTGCGTACGTTCGTGGGCAACGATTTCCAGGGCGGTTTCAGCGACCACTTCCCCGTATATATCTACATCGCCAAATAAACACTCTAAAATATTTGTATGAAACTCAAAGTTCTACTTATTCTGATGCTCGCCGCCGTGACCTTCACGTCCTATGCGCAGGACGGAGGCATCCGCGGTAAGGTGGTTTCGCGCAACGGTCGCGTGGCCTTGAGCAATGTACAGGTGAAGATCGAATCGCTGGGTCTGACGGCCATGACCGACAAGGACGGCAACTTCATCTTCGAGAATCTTCCTGCGGGCAGCTACACGGTGCTCTTCTCTACGCCCGACTTCGAGGACCTCAACCTGATGGTCCGCGTGGGCAATGAGCATGTGCAGGACCTCAAGTCGGTGATCATCGTGCCGTCGGGGCAGAGTGCGGTTCTGGACGACGCCGTTTTCGCCGAATTCGACAGCGACTCCTCGTCGTCGGACACGCAGGCGCTGCCTTCGTCGCTCTCTTCGTCGAAGGACCTCTTCAACAACATCGCATCGTACCGTTTCAGCGAGATGCGTTTCAACGTCCGCGGCTACGATTCGCAGTACTCGGACATCTACCTGAACGGCATCCGCTTCAACGACGCCATGACGGGCTACGGTCCCTGGTCGCTGTGGAGCGGACTGAACGACGCGACGCGTAACCAGGAGAACTACACGGGCCTCGAAGCGTCGGATTTCGGCATCGGCGGCATCGGCGGCATGACCAACGTCAACGCCCGCGCCTCGCAGATGCGCAAGGGATTCCGCGTGAGCGTGTCGAACGGCAACCAGATGTACCGTTTCCGTGCGATGGTTTCCTATGGCTCGGGACAGTTGGACAACGGCTGGTCGTACGCCTTCTCGGTGGGAACCCGCCAGGGCGGCAACGGCTATGTGGACGGCGTTTACTACAACTCCTATTCCTATTTCGCTTCGGCCGAGAAGCTTTTCGGACAGAACCACCGCCTTGCGTTGACGCTGCTGGCTTCGCCTTCGGAGCGCGGCGCGCAGCAGGCTTCGACCGACGAGGCTTACGCCCTGTTCGGCAACAACTACTACAACCCCAATGTGGGTTACCAGGCCGGCAAGCTCCGCAACTCGCGCGTGCGCAACACCCACGAGCCGATCGTGATGTTGAACTATACGTGGGACATGTCGGAGAACACGCGTCTGAACGCCGCCACGTCGCTGCGTTTCGGCAGGAACGGCTATTCGGCCCTGACGTGGAACGCCGGAGCGGACCCCCGCGGCGACTACTACCGCTATATGCCGAATTCGGATAAGACGCAGATCGTGCCGGGCATAACCACCGACGAGACGATCTATTTTTACGCGATGGATGGCGCCATAGCGAAAGGCGTGTGGGATGGTATGCTCGACTACGACAAATTCTTCCAGACGAATATGCGGAATATCGACACCGATCCGGTGCTGTCCAAACTGATGGGCAATAACAGTCGTTCGAACTACATGATCGAGGAGCGTCACACCGACCAGCTGGACTACAACCTGGCGGTCAACGTGCAGCATAACATGCGCCACAACATGCGCATCGTCGGCGGCGCCAACCTGCGCGTCAACCGCACGAATTACTACTCGGAGGTCAAGGACCTGCTGGGCGGCGACTATTGGTATGACATCGACAAGTTCGCCGAGCGCGACATGGCCAGCGCCGAGGCTTACCAGAACGACCTGGATTACTACTGGGCTACGGGGCACGCCCGCATTGCCCGTGCCGGCGACAAGTACGGTTACTACTACCGGGCGCACCTGCTCGAAACCAATGCCTGGGCCAACTACACGTGGGGCATCGGCGGTTTCTCGCTGGGCGTCTCCGGATCGGTCGGCTACTCGAACATGTACCGCGAGGGCATGTGGCGCAAGGGATTGTTCCCCAACGATTCGAAAGGCGATTCGAAGAAACTCGACTACCTGACCTACGATGCGAAACTTTCGCTGGGCTACAAGTTCTCGGGAGCGCATTCGATCGAGGCCAATGTGGCTTACATGCAGCAGGCGCCCAAGTTCGCGACGGCATTCGTGTCGCCCCGTACGCGCAACACGACCACGCCGGGGCTGAAGGCCGAGAAGGTGTTCGGCGCAGACCTCACCTACAACCTCAACCTGCCCTATATCAAGGCGCGTCTTTCGGGATACTATACGACGATCGAGGACCAGTCGAAGGTCATCTCGTTCTACGACGATACCCGCAGTTCGTTCACCAACTTCGCCATGAGCGGCATCGACAAACGCTACTACGGCGTTGAGTTGGGCCTTTCGGTTCCCGTATGGAACGGCCTCTCGGTCGTGGGTGCCTTGAGCTGGGGCGACTATACCTATACGTCGAATCCCAACTTCGTGCAGACGGTTGACAACGTGGACAAGATCGTACTGAAAGATAAGGTCAACTGGGACGGTTATCGTGTGGAAAGCTCGCCGCAACTGGCTTTCAACATCGGTCTCGACTACCGCGGACCGCGCAACTGGTTCGCCGGTGTGAACTTCAACTACTACGACAACATCTATCTTTCGATGAACCCGATGTACCGTACGGCTACCGCCATTAAGTATTATACGAATGTGCTGACTTCCAATACGGCCACCAATGCGCAGAAGGCATCGGCCCTCTCGTCGATCAAGACCCTCCGCAAGCAGGAGAAGTTTGACAGCGCATATACGTTGAGCGCCAATATCGGCAAGAACTGGTATATCCACCGGGTCTACATGCTGGGCTTCAGCCTCGAGGTGAAGAACATCCTCAACGACCAGGACATCCGCACGGGCGGTTACGAGCAGATGCGTATGAGCAAGGTCCGCGGCGAGGGCGGCGAGCAGATTTACGGCCGCTTCCCCTCGAAGTATTTCTACCTGTTCGGTACGACCTATTACCTGAATGTCTATTTCCGTTTCTAATCGCGCAAAGCATAATTTATGAAAAGTCTTAAAATAGCATTGGCGGCTCTCGTCGGTCTGGTGGCCGTGAGCTGCTACAACGATTTCGACACTCCGGCTCCGCAGAAGCTCTATACGGTCGACGATATGGCCGCAATGGGGCTTACTCCGATCTCCATCAAGGAGGTGAAGGAGAAGTTCGGCCCGATCTCCAATACGGGAACCAACGACAATTTCTCCACGACCAAGACCCTCAAGTTCGGAACCCGCACGCCCGAGGAGGCCAAGTTCGACGGCCTCATGGAGTGGCCCGAGGCTTCGAAATACTACATCAAGGGCAAGGTGATCAGCAGCGACCGTCAGGGCAACATCTACAAGTCGCTCTATATCTACGACGGCACGGCCGGTATCGAGCTGAGGCTCTACAACGGCCTTTATCTCGACTTCCTGCTCGACCTGGCTTCGAAGCCGATCAAGAGCCAGTGGGTCTACGTGCGTCTCGACGGTCTCTATCTGGGTAACTACCGCATGATGCTTTCGATCGGCGGCGCTCCCTCGGACGGCATCAACACGGCCGGCAACCACAAGTTCTACGCCAACTCGAACCTCGACAACCCGAAGGTTGCCGCCTTGAACGTCTTCCGCGGCGAATACACGACGCTCGACGACTCGGACATCAAGGAGGTCGACGGTTCGAACTACACGTCGCTCGGCGAGGCCGATCTGGGCCGGCTGGTGCGTTTCAACAAGATCAAGATCCGCTATGCGGGTGTGAAGAATCAGGACGGCGTGACGCCTCCGAACCTCAAAAACGGCGGAAATGCGAATCCCTATCCGAGCTGGATCGTGACCGACTGGGGAACGCCCATCTTCGGCGCGTGGTATCGCTGGGCCTACAACAACAGCGAGCAGAATATCCGTCTCTACGGTTCGGTGCTGATGAGCTACAACGATGCGGCGGAGTACACTTCGGACCCGGGCGTTTACGGCATCCGTACGAGCGGTTACAGCCAGTTCGCCATGAAGCCCATCCCGAAGGACGGCACGGAGGGTACGGTGCTGGGCATCTACGGCATCTATGCGAAGAAGAGCGATTTCACGGGAGGTTCGGAGGACTGGGCGCAGTACCAGATCTCGGTGAGCCGTATCGAGGACCTCGGCTTCCCGCCCGAGTCGCTGCTTTCCGAGGAGTGGATCAGGGCCAATACGCCCGCCTCGTCGCTGACGCCTCCCGTGAAGAACGGCGGCGACGATTACGAGGGTGACTGATCCCGCGTTTGAGCAATAAAAAACTGCGACCCTTTTGGGTCGCAGTTTTTTTGTGCCGCGGCGGCAGCGTTACCGCTTGTTCCATTTGCAGGAGGTCTGGTAGTAGCCGATCGCGCGGTCGACCTGCACGGCGTCCTTCCGCTCCATCGCTTCGAGGTGGTGGGGATTCTCCTCGGTGGGAACCACGCGGTACTGCTCGAAGCGGCGCACGGGCGACAGAATCGTGAAGGTGTCGCCTTCGAGGTAGCCGAGGTCCTGATAGGTGGCGATGAACGCGCGGTTGACATATGCCGGGTCGAAGATGCTGCGGCCGTAGAAATGCGGGTCGTAGCTCATGTTGAGCAGCGACAGCAGGGTGGGCATCAGGTCGATCTGCGAGACGATGCCGTCGACCACTCCGGGTTCGATAAGCCCGGGGGCGAGGATCAGCGCCGGGATGTGGTATTTCTGCAACGGAATCTCGGTGCGGCCGGCGCTCGAAGCGCAGTGATCGGCCGTGACGAGGAAGATCGTGTTTTCGAACCACGGCTGCCTGGCCGCTTCGGCGAAGAACCGTCCCAGCGAATAGTCGCTGTAAAGCACGCCTCCGGCGCGGCTCTTCGAATCGTTGGGAATGCGGATTCGTCCGGCGGGGTAGGTGAAGGGGCGGTGGTTGCTGACGGTCATCACGTGGGCGAAGAACGGCTTGCCGCTGCGGGTCTCCTCGTTGAGCGTGCGGATGACCTTCCGGTAGGCGTCTTCGTCGCAGACGCCCCAGATGTTGGCGAAGATGATCTCTTCGGGTTTGTAGCTTTTCTGGTCGACGATGTCGTATCCGTTGCCCGAGAAGAAGGTCTCCATGTTGTCGAAATAGCTGTTGCCGCCGTAGAAATAGGTCACGTTGTATCCCTTGTCGCGCAGCAAGGCTCCTGTGGAGTGCATTCCGGCGTTGTTCGGACGCTTGATGATGCTCTGGCCCGGGCAGGGCGGCAGCGAGAGCGTCACGGCCTCCAGGCCGCGCACCGTGCGGTTGCCCGTGGCGTATACGCGGTCGAACGCCAGTCCCAGTTTGTAGAGCGAGTCGAGTACGGGCGTGATCCGTTCCGTGTTGCCGAACCGCTCCATGTACGAGGCGCTCATGCTCTCCATGGTGATCAGCACGATGTTGCGGCGGATCTCCTCCCCTTCGGCGCGCACGGCGTGCAGGTTGTCGCCCGTGCTTTGGTAGACCCCGTGCACGAAGGCTTCGGCCTCGGCTTCGGGACGCGTGAGGTAGAACTGTTCGTAGTCGAGTGTGTTCTTGACGAAGGCGTCGTAGAACTTGTAGAGTCCGTTGGCCTGCAATTCGTTGACGTAGACGTTGTCGCTGTCCTGGAAGCGGGTGTTGAAGTTCAGCAGCCCGATCGCGGCGAACAGCGCCGCGACGTAGGCCGGTCCGATTACGGCTTTCCACCTCCAGCCTTTCAGGCATTCGGTCTGCACGAGTTCGCTGCGGAAGAAGTACCACGTCACGAGCAGCGTCACGATGACGATGCCCAGCGTCATCGGAATGACGGGGTAGGACTCCATGATGTTGCCCACCACCTCGTTGGTGTAGACCAGGTAATCGACGGCGATGAAGTTGTAGCGGACGCCGAATTCGCTCCAGAAGAAATATTCGCTGATGCCGTTGAAGATGATGGCGCCCACGTAGACGACGATGAAGAGGGCGAACCACACCGTGGTCCAGTGGCTGCGGAATCCGGGCAGGAAGAGCCGCAGTGCGAAGCTGCCGGCCCAGTAGCCCAGCACATAGAGGGCGATTCGCGGCGCGACGCTTCCGTATTCGTCGAAGATCGTGTTGAAGAACGCCACGTAGCAGAACGCCGCCACGAGCAGGGCGAGGAGGATGTAGCCCCACGGCTTTCTGTCCTTGGTGCGCGAAACGCTCAACATGAAGAGCCAGAGGAAAATGAATCCCGCCGTCGCGGCGCAGAAATCGTTCACGGCGCCCAGCAGGAAGACTTCGCACCATTCGCCGAATGAGAAGGCGAGTGAGGTGGTCTGCTCGTTGAAAAGCAGTACGACGCGCAGCACGAGGCCGATGGCGACGGTCAGCAGCGACAGTTTGAGATAGAGGCCGGAGACCAGCCGAATACTTTTTTGCATGATGAATTTGGTAATTAACGGTACAAAGTTAACCATTTTCAGCCCGTTCGGAAAAGGAAAAGGCAGTCAACTGGGTGACTGCCTTGTTCTATCGGTTTGAAAAATTGATCGTTTTGTCGCTTACTTCGACGGGCGCATGACGACCTTCACGAGGTTTCCGTCCGCAAGGATCTTCTTGGCGAGCGCCTGCACGTCGGCGTTGGTCAGGTCGCGGATCGACTGTTCGTGGTCGGCGATGTAGTTCAGGCCCGAGCCGTATTTGATCTGGATGTAGCTCATCCATGCGCCGTTCTGTTCGAGGCTGTTTTTCCAGCTCTTGAGCATGAATTCGCGGTTTTTCTCGATGTCCTCGCTCTTGGGACCGTTGGCTGCGATCTCCTCGATCTCCTTCATTACGATCTCGCGCAGTTCGTCGGCCATCTCCTCGTTGGTGTCGAACGAAATGGTCATGCTGTAAGTCTCGCGGGGGATGTACTTCGTCGAACCCTGGACGCGCACGCCGTAGGTTCCGCCCTTCTCCTCGCGGATCGAAACGAGATAGCGCGAATTGAGCGCCTGCGTCAGGAACGTCAGGGCCATTTTGTTCTTGAGCGTGTAGGGCATCTCACCCGAGAAATGGTAGTTGACCGAGACCTTCGGCTGCTGCATCGGAGCCGTGAACTCCTCCGTAACCTCGCCTTTCACCGGATAGGCCTTGTCGTCGATGTAATTGATCGGTTTGCGGGCGGCGGGGATCGAACCGATGTATTTCTCCACGAGGGGTTTCAGCGTTTCGGGGTCGATGTTGCCCACGAACGTGAAGACGAATCCGTTGGCTCCGGGGTAGAGCTTGGCGTAAATGCCGGGCAGCTGTTCGAAGTCGAACTTGTTGACGATCTCCGTCGAGATCATCTGACGGCGGGGATTGTGGCCGTAGGTCACGTCGGCCACCTTCTCCTGCATCAGGAAGTCGGGATTCGACTTGGCATTGGCGAGCTGGGCGAGGAGCATCTTCGTGAGATTGTCCACGTCGTCCTTGTTGAACCGGGGCTGCGTGAAATTGAGGTAGAGCAGCTGGAGCATCGTCTCGATGTCCTTGGGCGAGCAGACGCCGCCCATGGCGCTGGTGTAGTTCTCCACCGAGGGCTGCACCGAGGCCGTTTTGCCCGAAAGCTGTTTCTTGAGTTCCGTGGCCGAGAATTTGCCGACGCCCGACATCGAGTTCACGGCGGGCATCATTTCGCCCATGTAGTACTCCTCGTCCGAGAGCAGCGACAGGCCGCCCTTGCCGACTACGCCCAGGCGCACTTCGTCGGCCTTGAAGGTCGTGGGTTTCACGACGACCTTCGCACCGTTGGCCAGCGTCCATTCCGTCGTTCCGAGCTGTTTGTCCTCGACCGTCTTCTTCACGGGCGAGCCTTTGAGCACGGTCCCTTCTGCGATCAGCGGCTCCTTGACCACGTTGTCCTCATAGGCCGTGACCTCCGATGCGGCCACCTTGTCGCGGATGGCGAGAATCTCCTCGGCGGTGGGCGTTGCGACGCCCTCCTTCTCGGGAGCGTTGATCACGATCACCTGATTCGTCGGGAGAATGGTCTGCTTCGCGAAGGCGTTGACGGCATCCACGTTGAGCATCTTGATCAGCATGCTGTCGAGCTGCCATTCGGTCTCGGCATCGGGCATCGGCTGGTTTTTCTGGTAGTTGTTCAGATAGGTCTGCACGAATTCGTTGTTGCGGCGGTCGTTGCGGTTGGCGTACGAGCGTTCGGCCTGACGCATCAGGTTCTCCTGGGCGCGTTCGAACTCGCCCTGCGTGAATCCGTAGCGGCGCACCTTCTCCATTTCGGTATAGAGGGTCTCGAAGCCGCGGGCCAGCTTGCCGTCTTCGGTCATGGCCACGAATACCGTGGCGTCGAGCGTCGGGATGATGCCGATCACGTCGCCCGTGCCCATGCCGGCGCCGAGGAACGGCGCGTCGGGCTGCATGGCGATCTCCTGCAGGCGGGCGTTCTCCATCGTGGACATGTAGGCTTCGATCACGTTGTTGGCCTCGGCCAGCACCGTGTTGGCGAGCTGTTCGGGAAGCGCCGGGCGCTTGATGAAGAGCTGCACCTTCGTACCCTGCATTTCGGGATCGGTGTAGATGCTGACGATCGGCTCCTCGTTGTCGGGAACCACGATGGTCTCCTTCTGCGATGCGCCGGCGGCGGGAGCCGGAATGTCGGCCATCAGCGTCTTGATCTTCGATTCGATGGTATCCACGTCGATGTCGCCGACCACGATTACGGCCTGGTAGTCCGGACGGTACCATTGTTTGTAGAAATCCTCCAGTTCCTTGTGCCGGAAATTCTTCAGTCCGTCGAGGTAGCCGATCAGGTTGCGGCGCTCGTATTTCGTGCCTTTGCCCAGCGCCTGCAACAGCTTCATCGTCGAACGCCACGACGCGCCGTCGCGCGTGCGCAGCTCCTCCATGATCACGCCGCGCTCCGAGTCGATTTCCGACGGCTCCAGCGCGATGAAGTGCGACCAGTCGTGCAGGATCAGCAGCGCCGAGTCGATGATTCCTTCGCGCGAGGTCGGCACGTCCTTCATGTTGTAGCACGTGTAATCCCAGCTCGTGCCGGCATTGAGGTTGGCGCCGAATTTCACGCCCACGGTCTCCAGATACTCCGTGAGCTGTTTGCCCGGGAGGTTCTTGGTTCCGTTGAAGGCCATGTGTTCCAGGAAGTGGGCGAGGCCCTGCTGCGAATCGTTCTCCTGGATGGCTCCCACGTCGTGGAGGATGTAGAAATCAGCCTGGCCTTTCGGCTTTTCGTTGTGGCGGATGTAGTAGGTCATTCCGTTTTCCAGTTTCCCGGTGCGGACCTCCGGATCGGCCGGGATCGGCTGGTTCATCTGTGCTGCGGCGCTGCCGGCGGCGAACGCCGCGACGGCCAGCATCAATAGTTTTTTCATGGGCATTTGGTATAAGGTTTATTGTTTCTGTGTCTCTTCGGGGCGGTATTCGATGATATCGCCCGGCTGGCAGTCCAGCTCGCGGCAGATCGCTTCGAGCGTGGAAAACCGGATGGCCTTGGCCTTCCCGTTCTTGAGGATCGAGAGGTTGGCGGGCGTGATGTCGACCCGTTCGGCCAGTTCGCCGAGCGACATCTTGCGTTTGGCCATCATTACGTCTATGTTTATGATTATCGCCATAAAGTCGTCCCCCCCCCTTTTATCGTTTGCATTTCTCTCATGTCGTCTGTTTTAGATGGTCAGTTTCTGCTCCTCGCTCAAATTCTGGCCGATGGCGAAGACCTCGGCGGCGAAAAGGATCAGGATACCCATGATGATCATTGCGTAGGAGACGTGGAAACCCGCGTCGACGGTGTATCCGCTTCCGGCGAGCAGTTCGGCGGCGCGGCTGTTCATCACCCAGTCCACGGTGTCGCTGATCAGTTCGGTGACGATCGTCAGCATGCCGATTGCGCGCAGATACCAGACGTTGCGTTTGTCGAGCGTGCGCTCTTCGCGGATCGAGCGGCGCAGCGAGTGGATGATCACGAACATCAGTACGATGATGGCCAGGTAGAGAAGCGGGCAGAGCATGACCAGCGCATAGAGCCATGCGCTGCCGCCGATCGAACGGAATGCCAGCCCCAGCGGGGATGTGCCCGGGGCGTTCTGCTCGACGACCAGGGCGAGTTTGCGGACGTTGGCTTTGATTTCCACGCCCGGCGCTGCGGCGATTTCGACGGCCGTTTCGGGCTGTCCCGTCACCCGGATGTCGCCCAGCATGTAGATCATGCGCGGCACGCCGGATTTCCACTTTTCGGCGATGTCGTTACCGAGTTCCGCGCCTTCCGCCGCGCCCCGCGAGAAATTGGGCAGGATTCCGTGGGCGATGCTTGCCACGAGTACGATGAAAAACGTAATGTAAATGACCAGCAGGCGTTGCAGGAGCGATTTTTTGTTCTGCATGTGTGACTATTTTGGTTTTACAGTTGCAAAGATAGAATTAATTTTCGAAAAACAAATAATATTTATCGTTTTTCGATAAAATTTTTCGCGGCGGACAAAAAAGGACGGCACAGGCGGCCGTCCTTCGGATCGTCTCCGGAGCGTTTACTCCACGTTGTCTTTCAGCTGTTTCCAGAATGAAGCGCTGATGGACATCGAGATCGAGATGGCCAGCACGTAGAGGATGAACATGACGACGAACGTGATGAAGCCGATGCCGATCGCATTGCAGATGGCCTGGAAAATGCCGAATACGATGCCGAACAGCACGCCGACGACCAGCGACACGAAGAACATGGTCCATTTGCTGCCGTAGGTGGCGTCGTTCGAAGCCTTGATGGCCTGTATCGGATTTTTGCCCTTTTCGATGAGGAAATAGTAGGAGAGCGTCCATGCGATCGAGAGCACGATGCCCGGGATGACCATGAAGAGCACGCCGATGAAAATCGGGAAAACCATCAGGCCCATCGTGATGAAGAACTCGCCCATGTAGCGGCGGTATTTGCTGTCGAAAATGCCCAGGGGATTGACAATCTCACCCTTGGCCAACTGTGTGGGCAGTAAGGTGATGGCGATTGTGGTACCCACATTGAGATAAGGTATCCAGATCGTAATGAGCCATAAGGCCACTGCTGCGATCACCGAAGGTGCGTTCTTTACGCCGATGGCGACGGAATCCTTGAGGGTTTCTCCGAAATCGAGTTTTTTCACTTCCATAACTAACAGGTTTAAGGGTTAACATCAAAAACAAAAATACGAAAAAAATCGTATCTTTGCCTGCATAACCGTAAAATTCAATGCAATGGCTGAAAAATCTCGCTATAATTACCGGGTTGAACCGCAGGACGTGGATTTCACGCTGCGGGCGACAATCCCTTCGCTGGGCGGCTCGATACTCAACACCGCGGGCATCGACGCCCACGGCAAGGGGTTCGGAGTCGATGCGCTGAATGCCGATAACCATTCGTGGGTGCTTTCGCGCATGGCCGTCGAATTCGACTGCCAGCCCACGCAGTACACCGACTATACCGTGGCCACGTGGATCAGCGATTACGGCCGGGTGCTCTCGACGCGAAACTTCACGCTGACCGATGCCGCAGGCCGCGAATTCGGCCGCGCCGTGACGCAGTGGGCGATGATCGACCTGCAGAGCCGTTCGGCGATCGACCTCTCGTGGGTGGGCGATGCGCATGCCGACGCCATCGTCGATGCCGCGCCCCCGACGGACAAGCCGCGCAAGATCCGTGCGGTAAGCCCTACCGCGACGGCCGAACACCGCGTGGTTTACAGCGACATCGACTTCAACCGCCACGTCAACACGATGCGCTATATCGAAATGATGCTCGACATGCTGCCCGTCGACATGCTGACGCAGGAGGCTCCGGTGCGGCTGGACATTCATTTCCTGAAAGAGTGCCGTTTCGGGCAGACGCTGACGGTGGGGTGCGAGTTGCGCGGGCGTTCGGCGCTGTTCGAAATTTCGGCCGACGGCGCTGCGGCTGCCGTGCGTGCCTCTATCGAATGGAAATAGGCCTGCGGGGAACGCTTCGCAGGGCGCTTGTGGAACGGGTTTTGCAGTTTACGGCTGCAAAACCTTTTTCATTATGGAGAGCGCAACCAAAACACAAGCGAAAAACAAGTATCAGGTAAGCATCGACCTGCTGAACGATGCCGTGGGCAAGGAGATCGCCACTTCGTTGCAGTACATGTATTTCCACACTCATTTCGAGGACGACCGCTACCAGTATCTCTCGAAGATCATGCGCGAGATTTCGATCGCCGAGATGCGCCACATCGAGGAGTTCTCCGACCGCATCCTGTTCCTGCAGGGCGACGTGGACATGAACGCCTCGTTCCGCACCCGGCAGATCACCGACGTGAAGGAGATGCTGCGCATGGCCATGCAGCTGGAGCAGAGTACGATCGACAGCTACAACGAAGCCTCGCGCATCGCCTCGGAGAACAAGGACGCCGTAACGCACAAGATGTTTCAGGACATCATCGTCGAGGAGGAGGGGCATCTCGACACCTTCCGCACCGAGTTGCAGAACCTGATCGACTACGGCGAGAAGTACCTCGCGCTGCAATCGGCCGCCGGCAGCAAGCATACGTCGAAGAGTTTCAACCATTCCGGCGGCGGCGAATAGCGGTTCGCGCGGCGGAAAGCACTTCTGACGCAAAAAACGGAATCCTTTTGCCGGGGTCCCGTTTTTTCGGTTATCTTTGTACCTGAATCATTCGCGGGCACCTGTGCAAACCCCGGCCGGCGCATGAGTTCCTCCCGGGGGAGGGATTCGGGGCGGGGCGGGTCTGCCGACGCGGCCGGAGGCCGCAGGCGTCGGGTTGCCGGATCGGATGAACGGCATGAAATCGCCGGAATGCTCTGATACGATGAAAATAACGATTTTAGGACCTGCCCATCCCTATCGCGGGGGCCTGGCCTCGATCATGGAGATCATGGCCCGCACGTTCCAGCGGCGGGGCGACGAGGTCGACATCAAGACCTTCACGCTGCAATATCCCTCGCTGCTGTTTCCCGGCGAGAGCCAGACGGTTGCGACGCCTCCGCCTGCGGACCTCCGCATCTGCCGCTGCGTCAATACGATGAATCCGCTGAACTGGGTGCGCGTCGGCCGCCGGATACGCCGCGAGCGTCCCGATTTCGTGCTGATGAAGTACTGGACGCCCTTCATGGCCCCCTGTTTCGGGACCATTGCCCGCATCGCCCGCGGCAACGGCCATACGAAGGTGCTGTGCCAGATCGACAATGTCGAGCCGCACGAACACCACCTGACCGACAAACCCTTCAACCGCTACTACCTGCATTCGGTGGACGGCTTCGTCTACATGTCCGAGCAGGTGCACAGCGAGCTTCGCGCGTACAGCGACGCTCCGGCCCTGTTTTCGCCGCACCCGCTGTTCGAGAACTTCGGCGAGCGGGTCGAACGCTCCGAGGCGTGCGTGCGTCTGGGGCTGGACCCTGCGAACCGCTATGTGCTTTTCTTCGGGCTGATCCGCGATTACAAGGGGCTTGACCTGCTGCTCGACGCCTGGGCGCAGCTCCGGCGCGCGGGCCGCACCGCGGGCCGTCGGCTGATCGTGGCGGGGGAGTTCTACACCGCCCGGGAGCCGTATCTGAATCGGATCGCCGACAACGAATTGCAGGACGAGGTGCTGCTCCACGACCGGTTCATCCCCGACGACGACGTGAAATATTATTTTTCGGCGGCGGACTTCGTCGTCCAGCCCTACAAGACCGCCACGCAGAGCGGCGTGACGCAGATCGCCTATCAGTTCTGCGTGCCGATGGTCGTGACGGCGGTCGGCGGACTGCCCGAGATCGTGCCCGACGGGCGCGTGGGCTACGTCTGTTCTCCGACGGCCGAGGGGGTTGCCGCGGCGATGGACCGCATGTACGAGGGCGATGCGCTGAAACGTTTCCGGGAGAACTGCGTCGAGGAGCGCCGGCGTTTCTCGTGGGAGGAGATGTGCAGCCGCGTCACGGAACTCTACGGCCTGGTGGCTCCGAAATAGGGCGGCGAAAACCTGAAAAACAAGGCCCGGCAGTGCGTCGCACAACCGGGCCTTTCTTCATTTATTCGGGTGTAGCTTGGGCTACTTCTTGATATTGGGCAGTTCCAGCCCGTATTTCTTTTTGCGGTCTTCCGCCTTGAGCCACAGTCCCAGCAGCATCGCCAGCACGCCGCACGCGACGAAAATCAGCATCGGACGGGTGTAGTCGTAGGGCATTCCCTCGGTCCGTCCGGCGTTGAAATATTTGAGTGCGAAGCCGAAGAGCATCGGGAAAAGGCACAGGCCGATGTTCTGAATCCAGAATATCAGCGAATAGGCGGAACCCAGATAGCGCGTCTCCACGATCTTCGGAACCGAGGGCCAGAGTGCGGCCGGAACCAGCGAGAACGAGATGCCGAGCAGGACGATCGAGCCGTAGGCGACGGGCTTGCTCGGGAACTCCGGGAGCACGAAGGCGAAGGTCAGGTGGCAGACGATCATCAGAATGGCGCCTAAAATGAGCATCGTGGCGCCCTTGCCCTTGTGGTCGAGGTATCGGCCCAGGAAGGGGGTGATGGCCGCCGCGCCCATCGGGAACCAGCGGAAAATGTCGGCTGCGGTCTGGGCCGATACGCCGAGGTTGCTCTCCAGCATGTTGGTGGCGAAGCGCTGGAAGGGGAAGATGGCCGAATAGTAGAGCACGCAGAGGAATGCGATGATCCAGAACACCTTGCTGCTCAAGATGTACTTCAGGTCGCTGACCTTGAACTCCTCCTCGCTGCCGCCTCCGCCCCGGCTGTCGAGACCCAGTTGTTTGTCCAGTTTGCGGTCCATGAAGGAGAAGATCACGAACGTCAGCAGGCCGATCAGCAGCAGCACGGTGCAGAATGCCACCGGTCGTACGACCGTTGCGGGAGCCATGTCGGCGAGCCACGGCGAAATGGAGAAGATGGCGAAAACGCCGACGCGGGCAATGGCCATTTCAAGTCCCATGGCCAGAGCCATCTCCTTGCCTTCGAACCACTTGGCTATGGCTTTTGATACGGTGATGCCGGCCATCTCCATGCCGCAGCCGAAGATCATAAAGCCCAGCGACGCCAGTTTGGCCGAGGCGGGGAACGAGGTCCACCACGAGCCGAGCCACGTTTCGATGCCCGAACCCGCGAACGAGTCGCTCACGGCGTAGTATTTCAGACAGGCGCCGATGAACATCAGCGAAGCCGACAGTTGGCCGGTGAACCGCACGCCCATCTTGTCGAGGATGATGCCTGCGAGGATCAGAAATCCGAAGACGTTGAGTATGAACTCCGAACTGCCGTACATGCCGAATACGTCGGGGGTCCATCCGCGCTGTGCCTCGATCATGCTTTGCAGCGGCGACATCAGGTCGACGAACATGTAACCGAAAAACATCGTGGACGCGATGAGCAACAACGCCGTCCATCGGGCTGCGGGCGAGTCGTTGAGTTTACGTTGGATAGTTTCTGCCATATTTTTTTGTGTTGAGTTAGTTATCCAGTGATGCGTAGCGTTTCAGCACCTCGTAGGCTTCGGTGATTCCCAGTTCGCCGGCTTTCGAGAGGTCGAGGCAGCCCTTGCGGGTGTCTTTCATAAACAGCTGGATGATGCCGCGGTTGTAGTAGGCCTCGGCGAATGCGGGGTTGAGGGAGATGGCTTTGGTGTAGTCCTCGAACGCCTCGGGCAGGCTGCCCGAGAGGGCCAGCAGGTTGGCGCGGTTGTAGTAGGCGTAGGCGAAGTCGGGGAAGAGCTTCACGGCCTTGTTCAGGTCGGCCACCGCCTCGTCGTAGCTGTACGTGCGTTTCGAATTGTTGTTCAGTCGGTTGGCGGGGTCCGAGTCGATCGTGATCCGCTGGTAGGAGTTGTCGATCGACGAGATGAAGTCGATCATCTCGGCGCGCGTCGTCGAGCGGTTCAGGTAGAGGAACGGGTTCGACGGGTTCAACTCGATGGCCGACGAATAGGTGCTCACCGAATTGGTGTACTGCTTGATGAGCGACTGCGTGACGGCGCGTTCGAAGAGCACGGTCCATGCGGGGTTGCTTGCGTTGAGCTCCTGCACATACTGCTTGTCGAGCATCACCAGCGTGTCGGGCGCGATGTTGCTCTCGCGGCACGAGAGGGTGAGGTATTCGTTGCCGATGCGCTTCTTGAAATCGTCGACGCGTTGCAGGTGATAGGGTTTCGCTGCGGGAACCGAGTCGGGGCGCATGAGCGTGAACTTGAACAGCGGCAGCAGGCGCATCTCCTCGTGTCCGCCGTTGTGGCCCGTGATGCGGTCGAAGCTGCCTCCGGCGAACTTGCTGTCGAACGACAGCAGGCGGTCGAAGCGCTGCGTGGTGTCGGCGTAGATCGAATAGGTGCTGTCGTTCAGGCGCGAACGGTATTCGGCGATTTTCCGCTGGGCGATCGAGCGGTCCTCTTTGGCGCCCTGCGGGTCGCGGAGCAGTTCGCGCAGCCGGCCGCGGTAGATGTAGGCGTTGGCGAAGTCGGGGTATAGCTTGATGGCCGAGGTGTAGTCCTCCACGGCGCGCTCGATCTCGCCCAGCTGGGCGTAGACGCCTGCGCGGTTGTAGTAGACCAGCACGTTGTTGGGCGAGTAGAGCGCCACTTTGTCGTAATCCTCCAGCGCGCGGTTGTAGTCGCCGATCTGCGTGCGCAGCATCGCGCGGTTGAAATAGGTCAGCGAGTTGGTCGAATCGAGCTGGATCACCTTGTCGAAATCGGCCAGCGCCTGCATCGGGCGGTTGGTGGCATTGTAGACCAGCGCGCGGTTGAAGTAGGAGAGCAGGTAGGCCGAATCGCACTCGATGGCCTTGTTGAAATCCGCCTCGGCCTCCTTGTACTGTTCCTGCTGGAGGTGCAGTCCGCCGCGGCGGTTGTAGCCGTTGGGATTCTCGCGGTTGGTGCGTATCGCGGTGTTGAAATTCTCGTAGGCGCGCGTGGTGTCTTTCAGGTGGAGGTAGCTCAATCCCCGGCAGATGAAGGCGTCGGCCACCTTGTTCTCCTGGCGGATGAACTTGTCGAAATCGTCGATGGCCTCCTTGAACTGCTGGTTCAGCAGGCGCGTCACGCCGCGGCTGTAATAGGGACCCGGCAGGTCGGGGCGCAGCTCGATCGCCTCGCGGAAGTCCTGCAAAGCGTCGTCGTAGTTGCCCAGACGCGAGCGCGTGATGGCGCGGTAGGTGTAGGCCTGCGTGTAGACGGGATTGAGCCGGATGGCCGTCGAGAAATCGTCCTCGGCGCCCAGCAGGTCGTCGAGGTTGTATTTGGCGATGCCGCGCAGGAAGTAGCCTTCGAAAGCGTCCTCGTCGAAGCGCAGCAGGGTGTTCAGCGTGCGGATGGCCTCCTGGTAGTCGTTGTTCATCATGCACGAACGTCCGACCCAGAAAAAATATTCCCGGTTGTACTGTGCGTGGGCTTTCGTGCCGCACAGCAGGGCGGCTCCCAATATGATTCCGGCGATGAGTTTCCGCATGCTGACTGATTTTGCTCTTTAAACGGGCTTTCCGTGCGATTTATTATTCCTGTTCGTATCCGAACCTGCGTAATTGCCGTTCGTTGTTGCGCCAGTCGTCGCTGACCTTGACGAACAACTGGAGGAAAACCTTCTTGCCGAGGAACTGTTCCATGTCTTCGCGCGCCGTCTGTCCGACCCTCTTCAGCTTCTCGCCCTTGTGGCCGATCAGGATGCCCTTCTGCGAGTCGCGGGCCACGTAGATCGTCGCCGCGATGCGGTCGATCGTCGGCTCCTCCTTGTAACTTTCGATCTCGATTTCGCAGCAGTAGGGGATCTCCTTGTCGTAGAATTTGAGGATCTTCTCGCGGATGATCTCCGAGGCGAAGAAGCGCAGCGTCTTGTCCGTGAGCGTATCCTTGGGGTAGAACGCCGGGCCTTCGGGCAGCAGCGAGAGGATGGTCCGGAACAGCCCTTCGATGTTGAAATTCTCCTTGGCCGACGTGGGGACGACCTGCGCCCCGGAGATTTCGGCCTGCCATTTGTCGACCAGCGCTTCGAGCGCTTCGGGCGTCGAGAGGTCGATCTTGTTGATGACCACGACGGTCGGAATGCCGCTCCGGCGGATGCTGTCGACGATTTCGGCCGAGCGTTCGCTCTGCTCCACGGTGTCCGTGACGTAGAGGATCACGTCGGCGTCGGTCAGGGCGCCCGTCACGAACTTCATCATCGACTCCTGCAACTTGTACGAGGGCTTCAGGATGCCGGGCGTGTCGGAGTAGACGATCTGGAAATCCTCGCCCGAGACGACGCCCATGATGCGGTGGCGTGTGGTCTGCGCCTTGGAGGTGATGATCGAGAGTTTTTCGCCCACGAGGGCGTTCATCAGCGTCGATTTGCCCACGTTGGGATTGCCGATGATATTTACGAAGCCGGAACGGTGCATTTTTTTTGCTTTATTCGCAGACAAAGGTAGGGATTTATTCGAATTTATCCTATATTTGTTTTACAATATGCTAAAATCGCACTGCCTATGAAAAAATGAGAACTTTTGATTCTTAATGCCGCTACGGCGGCACACGACATATAAAAGCGCATCGGCTTTTCTTCCGGCTTCTGAAACTTGGACACTTTTAGACTAATGAAGAATTAAAGGCGATGCTCGCGCTGTTTTACGGCGCGGGCATTTCTTTCATCTCATTAGTGGGTAGTCCAAGACCTCGGAAGCGGATGAACAGAGTTTGTCCGCGTTTTTTGTGTTTTGACATTTGCTCGATGTAAAACTCTAACTCCTTGAATGATGAAACGCTTTAATTTGCTTGTGTATGTTTACCGGGGCATAAACACGCTGGAAGAAAAATTCACCCGGAAGAATCATCCCGATTACACATCCGATTTGAGTAAGCATATCCTGATCGTGACGGGCATATCTATCGGAGCGACATTTATTACCTCGCTGCTGAGGGGTGTAGTTATGAGCATGTTGCTCGGAAATCTTTCTCCTGATTCGACAGTTGGCATACGCATGGCGATGTCTTTTCTTGTAGTGATTCCTTTTCTGTGTTGTGTCGCCTACTGGATCTATTATTTGAAACGGCATTTGTATTTGTTCTCGACGACCGGTCAGAAAATCGGATATGGACTGTTCACTTGTGTGATGCTTGCTATTCTGGGTCCGTCTATTTTCCCGCTGCTTATAGCTCTTGTTTTGCTGTCCATTGCCATTTCGATCGCTTTGTTCCTGTTGAGTGTCGTGATGACGATCATTGCCTTGTTCGACGGAGGAGGTTCGAAAAAGAGGCGGTTTTCGCTCGACAATGGCGATAAGGTGACCGAAAAATCGGGATTGTTCGGCGAAAAATATTATGAAGGCCGGAGCGGAAAATCCTATGAAACCGACGATAACGGCAGGACGTTCTCCGAAAAGTAGCATTCCTCACCGGGTTTCACATGACTGCAAAAAGGCTCTCGTTTCCGAGAGCCTTTTTGCAATGAAGTCTTGTAAAATGTAGCCTATCGCCGCATCATCCCGCCCGGCATCTTGGGCATCTTCATGCCGCCGCCGGCCACGGCCTTCATCATCTTGCGCGTGTCGTCGAACTGTTTCATCAGGCGGTTGACGTCGGCCATCGTCGTACCCGAACCTTTGGCGATGCGTTCGCGCCGGCGGGCGTTGATGATCTCGGGATGCTCGCGCTCGGCGGGGGTCATCGACGAGATGATCGCCTCGGTCTGCTTGAACACATCGTCCGGAATGTCCACGTTCTTGAGCATCTTGCCCATGCCGGGGAGCATCGACGCGAGGTCCTTGAGGTTGCCCATCTTCTTGATCTGCTGAATCTGCGAGATGAAGTCGTTGAAGTTGAACTGGTTTTTGACCAGTTTCTTTTTGAGCTTGCGGGCCTCCTCCTCGTCGAACTGCTCCTGTGCGCGTTCCACGAGCGACACCACGTCGCCCATGCCCAGGATTCTGTCGGCCATGCGCTCGGGATGGAACACCTGCAAGGCGTCCATCTTCTCGCCGCTCGAAATGAACTTGAGGGGCTTGTTGACCACCGAACGGATCGAAATGGCCGCACCGCCGCGGGTGTCGCCGTCGAGCTTGGTGAGGACCACGCCGTCGAAGTCCAACCGTTCGTTGAACTCCCGGGCGGTGTTCACGGCGTCCTGACCCGTCATGGCGTCGACGACGAACAGCGTCTCCGAAGGTTTCACGGCGGCCTTGATGGCCGTGATCTCCTGCATCATCGCCTCGTCCACGGCCAGACGGCCCGCGGTGTCGACGATCACCACGTTGTAATTCTTCTGCCGGGCGTACTTGATACCGTTCTCGGCGATCTCGACAGGATTCCTGTTACCCTCCTCGGTGTAGACCTCCACGCCGATCTGTCCGCCGAGCACTTTCAGCTGGTCGATGGCCGCGGGACGGTAAACGTCGCCTGCCACCAGCAGCACCTGGCGGCCCTTCTTCGACTTGAGCAGCGAAGCCAGCTTGCCCGAGAAGGTCGTCTTACCCGAACCTTGCAGACCCGCGATCAGAATCACCGCAGGCGTGCCCTCCAGCCGGATGTCCGTGGCCGTGCCGCCCATCAGTTCGGCCAGCTCGTCGCGGACGATCTTGGTCATCATCTGTCCCGGCTTGACGGCTTTGAGCACGTCCTGGCCCAGGGCTTTCTGCTTCACTTCGTCGGTAAAGGTCTTGGCGACCTTGTAGTTGACGTCGGCGTCGATCAGCGCGCGGCGGATCTCCTTGAGCGTCTCCGCGACGTTGATCTCGGTGATGCGCCCCTCGCCTTTGAGAATTTTGAACGACCGTTCGAGTTTATCTGTTAAATTTTCAAACATGACTTCTGAAATTATCCGAGCGCAAAGATAATCAATAATTCACAAAGCACAATCCGCCGTGGAAATTTTGTTATGCCGTGAAAAATAGTTATGTTTACAACTGAACCTAACCGTCATGCAATGAAGAAATATTTCCTGTTGCTTGCCGTCACGACCGGGACCGCCGCGGCCCAGACGCTCGTCTATCCCGGCGGGCAGGAGAAGCCCGCCGTGCCGAAGACATTCGACAACGAACTGGGCGTGCGCTACGGGGCGCAGCTTTACGTGGGCGACGGGCGGGGACCCGAATTGCAGGCCTTTTCGATCGACTATGCCCGTTATAATTTTTACAATATCGGTTTTCGAACGGGGCTGAACGTCTTCGTCGACGAGGATGCCGAGAACTATTTCTCCGTGCCGCTGCAATTCTCCTGGCGGACCGGGCGTATCGCCTCGTCCTGGCGCCGGGAGAGCCGTGAGCGGAGCGTGCAGAATAATTACTACAACGGCTCTTATGCAGATCCTTACGGCGCTTATTCCGACGGAGGGGCGGACGTGGGCAGTACGTTTCTCAACGTGCTGCTTGCGATCCTGCCCTCGGGGTTCGAGGTCCATGCGGGTTTCACTCCGGGGCTGATGTGCGGGCCGTTCACGACCGAAGGCTATTCGACGACCGACCCTTCGTGGCGGCCCTATACCGTCCGGCAGCGTTTCTCCTGCACGTTCGACGCGGGTGCGCGGCTGATCATCCCGATCTGGCGATTCAATCTTTTCGGCGACTTCACCTACCATTGCCGTTTGACCGATAATTTCCGGGCCGGGGAGTTTCGGCCTTCGCGCTCCTATATGGGGCTGGGTGTGGGGCTGTCGTTCAATTTTTAGGAGCAGGATTCCGGAACGGCCCTCCGTTACCCGGCCCTCCGTTACCCGGCCCCTCCGTTACCCGGCCCCTCCGTTACCCGGCCCCTCCGTTGCTACCGGAGCAGTCCGGCTTCGTAATAAATCACGATCTGCTCGATCATCCGGTCCTCGCCCTCCCTGTCGTATTCCGACTTGAGGTTCTGGCCGAAGATTTTCGAGACGCCCTGCCAGAATCCCGCCACGAAACCGCCGCGGAACTCCTTCAACACCTCGTAGGCGGTGTATTCGGTTTCGCGGTCGATGAGTTTCAGCAGCACGCGGCCCTGCGTGCGGGTCATGTGTTTCAGCACGGGGGTGTATTCGTCCTTGATCTCGTGGTAGATTTGTTTGATATACTCCTTCTGGGCCTTTTTGGTCGGCAGGCGGCACAACTCCTCCTCCATCGTCGCCATCTTGGCCTTGGCGATCTGCGCGATGGGGTAGACCTTTTTCACGGCGTCCACCAGCCGGCGGTAGCGGCGCAGGTCGACCGGGCGGCTGAAGACGTAGACCGGCAGGACGTGGACCAGCGGGATCGAATCGCCCTTCTCGACCGTCCACTCCTGATGCCAGAAGCCACGGCCTCCCTGCGCCTGCGCTTGGGAAAGCGCGGCGGCGAGCAGGGCGATGAGGAGTATCCACTTTTTCAACGGCGGCGAATTTTTTGTACCTTTGCGGCGGAGTCCGGATGAAAACCCGTGCGGTTTTGCATCCGGTTTGCCGGGGTGTCTCCGGCAAAGATAACGATTCACCGCGATAAACGAATTACGAACAGCGAATATTATGTTTGAAAAAGGACTTTCCGCCCGCAGCGCCGCAACCGTCGCCGCCGGCAACACGGCCGCCGCGATGGGTTCGGGCGACCTTGCGGTTTTCGCCACCCCCGCGATGGTGGCGCTGATGGAGAACGCCGCCATGACGGCCGTTGCCGGCGAACTTCCCGAAGGCGCGACCACCGTCGGCTCCGAGATGAACGTCACGCACATCAAGCCGTCGGGACTTGGCGCCGAAATCACCGCCACGGCCGTGCTTGCCGAAGTCGAGGGGCGCAAACTGACCTTCAACGTCGGGGCCCGCGACGCCGAGGGGCTGATCGGCGAGGGCATCCATGTCCGCTACATCGTCGACCGGGAAAAATTCATGGCCAAGGTAAAGTAACGGAAAAGCTCCGGATCTTCTGCGTCTGCGAAAAGACGTACAGCTTGATTTGTAGTTATTTATGCCGGATCGAAGGATTGGGCTCTGTGTTTGGACAGGGCTCGATCCTTTTCGTTTGTGTACAATTCTGTTCAAGTCGCCCGATGCCTGTAAATTTCTGTGCTTATACTACTTAATCTTGCTGAATTATTGGCGGTTGAATTTGCATAATTGATTTTTTTCGTTATTTTTGCCCTACATCCATTACAACTACATATTGTAATTATCCGTAAGACTCTCGCGAACCTGTCTTCAATGTTTCATCCTTAAACTTCAAACTATGAAAACTCGCATTTTGACTTTGACAGCAGCCCTGCTTCTACTGGGTGGGTTTGTCGCATGCAACGACTCGGAAGAATCCGAATATATCGGCACTCCTCCCGTCACAGCCTCCGCGGACGTATCGGCTTTTTTCAAGACCTATCTGCCTTCGAGTTCCAGTTCGCATCCCGAGCCGGAATTCAATTTCAGCGAGATCGATGATCGCGACATCGAATGTTTTGTGATCAACAGCATGGAAGAGTTCGAGGCCGTTGCACCTCCTTCGGTCGAGCTGCCAGTAATCGACTTTGACAAATATACCCTTATTATTGGACAGCATTGGATGGGGCATCCCGGATACTCTTTCGAGAAGCAGGCCGTCGATACCGAATCCGATAAGATGACATTGAATTTGGTGTATAAGCAACTGAAGGGTGGGACTCCGGCGATTATGACTATTTTTTATTTCTGGGGACTATACGACAAACTTCCCGAAAAAACGCTTACTGTCAACAAAATCATAATTTAGATATTCTTATATCATGAAAAAGCTGCTTTCTCTTATCATTGCAGTCATAACATTTTATGGTTGCCAGGATGACATTTTGTCAGAGGAATATCAAGAAAACGTTCCCGCGACCCGTGCGTCTGTGGGTTCGTCTGATTATTATTATTTGGTGTGACGGTGTGAAAATCCCACTAACGGTCAACGAGAACAAGTCGTATGTTTTGGTTGAAACCGCAAAATTTGAAAGTATTCGCAAATCGGCCGTAAATATCCGTAGGGGGAAATACCAGAACTATTGATAACTATGCTGCGCTGGGCATAAGATCGTCAAAAGAGTTCCGCATGCAAAAAAGTCTTACGTCGTTTACGCTGGATAACGCCCAACAAAAATCGATTAACCCGCAGGATGTAGTGTATGAGGCTCCCTATTTTAAAACAAGCGATGGCGCCGATCTCGGCATAACGAATGTATTCAGCGTACAACTGACGGGAGAGCAAGACCTTGCCAAACTTCAAAAAATCGCGGAAGAGTATAATCTGGAGATATTGGGAGAAAACAAATTCGACCCGAGTATCTATTATCTTTCGTGTACAAAGGAGTCGAAAGGGAATGCGCTCGAAATGGCGAATTTTATGTATGAATCGGGCGCGTTTGAGTATGCAACACCCGAGTTTATCGTTGAGTCGATGCCCGACGCCGCTCCGAACGATACCTATTTCAGCTATCAATGGAATCTGAAAAACGTCTCTTATCCGGGGATCGATATCAATTATGTGAACGCAAGGAATGCCTTTGCTTTTCCATATATCAACGATATTATCGTTGCGGTTGTCGATAACGGTGTTTAATAACCATGATGATTTACATTTGTATAATGTCAGTTACAACGCTCACACGGGAGGAATTCCAAGTGGGCTATACGGAGATCACGGCACAAAGGTTGCCGGTGTTATCGGAGCCACGGCTAATAATGGCAAAGGCATTGCAGGCGTTGCATCCGGAGTGAAAATCATGCCCATCAGTATTTGTTATACTGATAACGAGCTTGGCATAGCTGCCTCCACCACGACCAATTTTGCGAATGCAATTCGGTTTGCCGCAAATAATGGTGCGCGCGTAATTAATAATTCATGGTCATTTGATACATCTTCTCCAATATCCGAAATCAATAATGCTATAACATATGCTCATGGTAAAGGATGCATCGTTGTTTTTTCATCGGGCAATAAAGGCAGTGCTGTATCACAGCCGGCAGCGGGAGCACCTTCTGCAACGTTAGTAGTAGGTGCAATAGATCGGAATGGGTACAAATCGGATTTCTCCGGTTATGGTTCTTCATTGGATGTTGTCGCTCCCGGGCGTGAAATCTGGACAACAGATGTGACCGGTGGATATACTTGTGTGTCGGGCACATCTTTTGCTGCTCCCCATGTTTCCGGCATCGTGGCTTTGATATGGGCAACGGATCCCGATCTTTCGGTATGGCGGGTACGCAATATTATCGAACAAACTACCCGAAAGATCGGCGGCAACACTTATGGTGTCGATCCGCTTCGATTGAACGGATTATGGAACCAATTTGTGGGTTATGGTCTGGTAAATGCCTATGCAGCTGTATCAGCGGTTTCGAGGCCCGCTCCCACCGCTCCAAACATCGGGACTTCATTGTCGGAGGTGGAACCCGGCGATCTTTCGATGATGGGTTTGGGGTATGATAAATGGAATATAGCGTATTTGGCCCGTGGAGAAGGGCAAGCAACGTGTTCTATTGAAAATTACGATTCTTCTGTCACTTATGTATGGAGCAGCACCCTGCCTCCGTACACGGGTGAGGGCTTCACATTTACCGTTGATTTTGCGTCGGATACCGATGAACCCGTACTTCACGATATCGAATGTCGGGTGTTGAAAAATGGTCTATCCACATCTTCCGGGGTACATCTGGCATTGATTCCGCAAGGGTACTCTTACTAAATTGATATTGGAGTTCCTGACTTACAAACTGCTGATAATTTGGCTGTAAATCAGAGGTTGGATAAAAATATTTTATCCAACCTCTGATTATACTGTTATGGGGCAAACCCGTGATCGGCAATATTCTGGGCGCACGACGCATCCGGAACTTTTCGGTCAAAGCCCGATCAGGACGTGTTCGAGCCAGATCACCGCGATGCCCGCCAGATAGCCGGACAGGGCCAGCAGCGAGATGCGTTTGAGGTACCAGCCGAAATTGATCTTTTCGAGTCCCATCGCCACGACGCCGGCCGCCGAGCCGATGATCAGCAGACTGCCGCCCACGCCGGCGCAGTAGGTCAGCAGGTGCCAGAACAGCCCGTCTGCCACGAAACTCTGTGCGAAAGCCGGGTCGGCGCTCGCCGCAGCCGTTGCGACGTCGGCCACCGGGTACATGCCCATGCAGGCCGCCACCAGCGGCACGTTGTCCACCACCGACGAGAGGATGCCGATGGCGCCCGCGATGGTGAACACTTCGTGGACATTCTTGTCCAGCCAGTCGGCCATGTCGGTCAGCACGCCGCCGGTCTGCAACGCACCCACGGCCATCAGGATGCCGAGGAAAAAGAGAATCGTCGGCATGTCGATGTGCTTGAGGACTTTGGATACGCGCGGCTGGATCGACTCCTCCATGTTGCGGATGCTGCGTTTGCGGTCGTAGATGATTTCGGTCAGAATCCACATGAATCCCAGCGACACCATCATGCCCATGTAGGGCGGCAGTCCGGTGAGGCTCTTGAACACCGGCACGAACAGCAGACTTACGACGCCCACGGTAAGGATGAAGAGCCGCAGGCGCGGACCGATGCATTCGGGGCATCCCGATGCGAGGGCCTTGGCGCTGACCGCGGCGGCGGGGCGGTCGGCGACGTAGCGGCTGGCGATGGCCGCAGGGATCACGACCGACACGAGGCACGGCAGGAAGAGGTTGGCGATCAGGTTGGCGGCCGTGACGTTGCCGCGCATCCACAGCATGATGGTCGTCACGTCGCCGATGGGCGACCAGGCGCCGCCGCTGTTCGCGGCGATGACGATCACGCTGGCGAAAATCCACCGTTCCTTCTTGTTGGCGATCAACCGCCGCAGCAGCATGACCATGATGATCGTGGTGGTCATGTTGTCCAGTGCGGCCGACATGAAGAAGGTGATGATCGCCAGCAGCCACATCAGTTTACGCTTGTTGCGCGTGGTGATGTGGTCGGTGATGACGTTGAAGCCGCCGTAGCTGTCGATCAGGTCCACGATGGTCATGGCCCCGATCAGGAAGACCAGGATTTCGCACGTGTCGCCCAGCTGGTCCACCAGCTCGTGCTGAATGTGCGGGTCGTTGCCCAGGAGGCTGAACACGGTCCAGATCGCTCCGGCCATCAGCAGGGCGACGGCCGATTTGTCGATCCTGGTTTTGTGCTCCAGCGCGATGAACAGATAGCCCACCACGAAGAGCAGAATCATTGTCGGAATCATATCGTTTGCGTTTATTTACAGGGTAACTGAAGCAAAGATACGAAAAATCCGGCAGAGGTCCGGTTTTGTCCCTGCCAATTTTGCATCCGGGGGTTGGTTTTTGCGATTTTTTGTTTATCTTTGCAGTCGCTTTCGAGCGAATGTTTGAGCTGTGGTGTAATGGTAACACAGCAGATTTTGGTTCTGTCGTTCTGGGTTCGAATCCCGGCAGCTCAACACGAAAAGGCGGTCATGCGACCGCCTTTTTCGTGCATACGTTCGTTTAGCGGATCTTGCGGTGTGAGATGAGCGCGGCGATCCACAGCAGGATGACCGAGCCGATGACGGCCGTCGCTAGACTGCCCAGCGTGCCGACGGGAACCCATCCGAAGAGCGAAAAGAGCCAGCCGCCCAGTACGCCGCCGATAAGCCCGACGATCAGGTTGACGAAGAGTCCCGAACCTCCTCCCTTGACGATCAGGTTGGCGATCCATCCGGCGGCCAGTCCGATCAGCAGATACCATAGAAAATACATAGTCTTGCATTTTGGAACGCTTTTCGGAGTGCAAAATCCGTACCCGGCCGGGCCGGGGCGTTTTATAACGCCTTTTTCAGCGCTTTTGCCAGCTGATCGGGACACGACGTGCCGCGGCCCCGGCAGTCGATGCCTTCGAGCCGGGCGACGGCTTCCGCGGCCGTCATCCCGCGCACGAGCGCCGCGATTCCCTGCTGGTTGCCGTGGCAGCCGCCCGTGAAGGAGACGCTTCGGACGACGCCGTTTTCGAGTTCGACGTCGATTTGCCGGGAGCAGGTTCCCTGGCAGACGTGTGTTATTTTCTGTGTCATGGAGTTACGATTTTCCGGTTTGCGGGGGCGAAGATACGAAATTCGGGGCCTTTCACAAAATGTTGAAAACTTCCTGCTCCGGAATTTTGAAAGTCGGGGAATAATGGAGACTTTTGTGACCCGCAAAGGTATCCTTCGTCCCGCCGGGGCGGAGGATAAGAGGGAATCGGGTGCGAATCCCGGACAGTTCCCGCTGCTGTATGCGCTTTATGCCGCAGGCGAATCGTCGAGCCACTGTCCCGCGGGGGACGGGAAGGCTGCCTGCGGGTCGGTGCGAGTCAGAAGACCTGCCTTTGCGCATGCAATGTCGGCCCTGCGGGGAAACGGGGCCTGTTGTGAAACGTATATACTCATATTACAATGGATTACACGCAGATTTCCATCATCAAACGTGATGGTAAAACCGAGCCTTTTTCTCTGGATAAAATCGTCCGCGCCATCACGAAGGCCTTTCGCGCGGGCGGCATAACGGACGAGGGGCAGGCCGTCGAGCAGATCGCATCCGACGTGGCGGCGGCAATTACGAAGGCCGAGATTTCGGTCGAGGAGATTCAGGACATGGTCGAGGAGCGGCTGATGAAACGCAACCCCTCGATCGCCAAACGTTATATCATCTACCGCGAGTGGCGCAACGTCGAACGCGACCGCCGCTCGTCGATCAAGAGCGTCATGGACGGCATCGTGACCGTCGAGAAGAACGACATCAACCTTTCGAACGCCAACATGTCGTCGCACACGCCCGCGGGGCAGATGATGACCTTCGCCTCGGAGATCACCAAGGACTACGCCCTGAAATATCTGGTGGGCGTGCGCCACGGCCGCGCCCACCGCGACGGGGACATCCACATTCACGACCTGGACTACTATCCCACCAAGACCACGACGTGCATTCAGTACGATCTGGGTGACATCTACGAACGGGGATTCTCGACGAAGAACGGCTCGGTGCGCACGCCGCAGTCGATCCAGAGCTACGCCACGCTGGCCACGATCGTCTTCCAGACCAACCAGAACGAGCAGCACGGCGGGCAGTCGATCCCGGCGTTCGACCATTTCATGGCTCCGGGCGTGCTGAAAACCTTCCGCCGTCACCTGACCGACATGACGCTGTTCCTGTGCGGCGTGCGGGGCGGCGTGACGCTGGAGCGCGCCGAGCTGAAGGCCCTGGTCGCCGAACACGTGCCGACGATCGAACCCTGCGAGACGGCGGTGGGGCGTCTGTTCGCCGCCCTGCGCCAGTCGGGCGTGGAGGTCGCCGACGAGGACATCCGACGCATCTGGCGGCAGGCCTACGACACGACGCGCCGCGAGACCCATCAGGCGATGGAGGGATTCATCCACAACCTCAATACGATGCATTCGCGCGGCGGCAACCAGGTGGTGTTCAGCTCGGTGAACTACGGCACGGACTTTTCGCCCGAGGGGCGCATGGTCATCCGCGAACTGCTTTCCGCCACGATCGAGGGGCTGGGGCACGGCGAAGTGCCGGTCTTCCCGATCCAGATTTTCAAGGTCAAGGAGGGCGTTTCGTGGTCCGAAGAGGACTATGCCGCAGCGGTGAAGGACTTCGACAAGGCGCTGGCCGGGGAGATCAAGTTCAAAACTCCGAACTTCGACCTGCTGATCGAGGCGTGCCGCACCACGTCGGTGGCGCTGTTCCCCAACTTCATGTTTCTCGACGCACCGTTCAACCGCCACGAGAAGTGGCGCATCGACGACCCCGACCGCTTCCGCTACGAGGTGGCGACGATGGGGTGCCGTACGCGCGTCTTCGAGAATCTGCACGGCGAAAAGTCGTCGTGGGGGCGCGGCAACCTCTCCTTCACGTCGATGAACCTGCCGCGGCTGGCCATCGAGGCGATGCGCGAGGCCGGGGACATGATTCCCGACGGCAACAAACACGCGATCCGCAAGGAGGCGCGCGAAATTTTCCTCGAATCGGTGCGCAAGACCGCCACGATGATGGCCGAGCAGCTCTACGAACGTTACTGCTTCCAGCGCACGGCCCTCGCGCGGCAGTTCCCGTTTATGATGTCGAACGATGTCTGGAAGGGCGGCGGCCGGTTGCAGCCCAACGACGAGGTGGGCGACGTGCTCAAGCACGGCACGCTGGGCATCGGCTTCATCGGCGGACACAACGCGATGGTGGCGATTTACGGCGAAGGCCATGCGACCTCGAAGGAGGCGTGGCAGACGCTCTACGACGCCGTGACGGTGATGAACCGCGTGGTCGAGGAGTACAAGGCCAAATACGGGCTGAACTATTCGGTGCTGGCGACCCCGGCCGAGGGGTTGAGCGGACGCTTCACGCGCATGGACCGCAAGCGTTACGGGGAGATTCCGGGCGTCACCGACCGCGACTACTACGTCAACTCGTTCCACGTCGACGTGCGCGAGCCGGTTTCCATCGTCGAGAAAATCCGCCTCGAAGCGCCGTTCCACGCCATCACACGCGGCGGGCACATCACCTACGTCGAACTCGACGGCGAGGCCCGGAAGAATCCCGTGGCGATCCTCAAGATCGTCAAGGTGATGCAGGACGAGGGGATCGGCTACGGCTCGATCAACCATCCGATCGACACCTGCCGCAAGTGCGGCCACCGCGGGGTGATCTACTCGAAATGTCCCGTCTGCGGTTCGGACGACATCCTGCGCATGCGCCGCATCACGGGTTACCTGACAGGCAGCCTCGAATCGTGGAACTCGGCCAAGCAGGCCGAGGAGCGCGATCGGGTAAAGCACCGGTAATTTCGATTCTCACCGGCATCTTTTGCACTTCCCTTGCGGGGCGAAACAGTTACATACGTTCGTATGCTCCTGCTTCGCCCCACTTCACGAAGCCCGAAAACCGCTCTGCGATAATCGTTGGCGGTCCCCTGTCCGCCCGCCTAAAATCAAAATTCACCCGGCGGAAGAATCCCTTTTTGCCGCCATCTCCGGTCGCGTGCGGCAAGTCCCCGCCTAAAGTTTAGAGGTGGATCAGATTTGTAAACACGGCGTTCCGCCGTGAATCGAGACCGACGGAGTTGTATTCATGTTATGAAAACGCAATGGAATTATTAAGAATCATCGGCATCTATCCCGAAACCATCTCCGATGGTTACGGGCTGCGCTATGCGATCTATTTCGCGGGGTGCGCGCACCGTTGTCCCGGCTGCCACAACCCCGAGAGCCACAATCCCCGGCGGGGCGAGCCGCTGACCGTGGAGCGTGCCGAAACCATCTGCGCCGCAATCGCCGCGAATCCGATTCTCGACGGGGTGACGCTCAGCGGCGGCGATCCGCTGTTGCAGCCCGAAGCCATGGCAGCCTTTCTGCGGCTGGTGAAGGAGCGCACCGGACAGAACGTCTGGTGCTATACGGGCTATACGCTCGAAGAGTGTCTCGCCGACCCGGCCCGCCGGGAGTGCCTGCGGTGGATCGACACGCTGGTCGACGGGCGCTACGTCGAGGCGCTGCGCGATCTGTCGCTCGATTTCCGGGGGAGTTCCAACCAGCGGATCATCGACGTCGGGGCCTTGCACCTGTTCGGATAGGTGTGTGAAAAAAGAGCTGCAAATCCTTGCAGCTCTTTTTTATGCGCGGGTTATCTCTACTGACGCTGGAGGTCCGAATTGTCGGCTACGACCATGTTTTTGTCGATGCGCAGCGTCACATTGCCGTCGACCTCGATCAGCAGGGTGGTCTCCTTGATCTCCTTCACGACGCCGTAGATGCCGCCGGCGGTGATGACTTTGTCGCCTTTTTTCAGACCGTTGCGGAACTCCTGCATCTGTTTGCGGCGCTTGGCCTCGGGACGCCACATGAACAACCAGAGAACCAGAACCATGAGGCCGATCATAATAATGAAACTGTACTGCTGCATGAATCCCGGTTGAGGCTCTATGGGGACCGTCTGAAGAAAATTAATCATAATTGTATTCGTTTTAAGTGTTTATTCCATTGAACGAAGCAAAGGTACAAATTATTGCCGAATAAACAAGGATTTATTTTATGTCCGCTTCCACGAACAGCCGCAGGGGCCGCTGCCCTCCCGCCAGCGTGATGTCCAGCGCCTTGAGCTGCCAGCCCCGTTCGCCGCGCGAATCGAAGGTGAGCGTCACCTGCCGTGCGTCGCCCGGTGCAATCGGTTGTGCGTCAAATTCGAGCGTCGTGCATCCGCAGCTGCGCCGGTAGGAGGCGATGGCCACGGGACGGCTTGCGTCGTTGGCCAGCCAGAGGCGCAGCACGGCGATTTCGCCGGACCCGAGGCGTCCGAAACGCACGGTGTCCGTGCCTCCCGTGGTGAGAATCGAATCCGTTAGCGAGATAATCCGGCCCTTGCGTTCGACCGCACGGGGAGATGTGCCGCAGCCAGCGGCGAGTGCCGCCAGGGCGAGGATCGCGAGCATGCGGGTCATGGCCGGCAGGGGTCAGATCAGGCCGCGCCCGGCCTTTTTGATGCGTCCTTCCGCGGTCAGCGACTCGACGATCTTGTCCAGCACGCCGTTGATGAAGGTGCTGCTGCCCGGGGTGGAGTAGTATTTCGAAATTTCGATCCACTCGTCGAGCGTCACCTTGACGGGAACCGACGGGAACGAAGTCAGCTCGGCCATCGCCGTGCCGATGATCAGGTTGTCCATGAAGACGATGCGCTCCACGTCCCAGTTGGCCGTGAACTTCTCGATGTAGTCCTGGAAGGCGGAGTAGTTGACCAGCGACTTTTCGAACAGCGTCTTGACGAATTCGGGGTCCTCGCTGCTTTTGAACTTCGCGGGAACCTTCAGTTCGGTGTGCGAGACGCGCAGGTTCGAAAGCGTGCGCAGGACCATGATCACGATGTAGGGAAGGTCGTCGGTCCAGAGGATCGACATCTCCTCCAGCACGTCGTCCAGCGCCTCGCAGCTCTGCAACTCCTTGAAGAAGTCCTCGAGCAGCTTTTTGTCGTCGTCGAACGAGCGCTCCTCGCGCTGCATGTAGTCCTTGTAGTAGTCGCTCTCGGTCAACTGCGCGTAGAGCGTGCGGATCAGTTCGGGATAGCGTTCCCAGCCCAGTTTGCGGGCCGCCACGTGATCGTTCACCGCGTCGCTGTTGGCGATGGTGCGGATCACGGCGTTGTCCACGAACTTGGTGTTGGGGTTGAGGTCTTCGAATGTCGGCAGTTTCTTCTGTTTGGCCAGCTCCTGACGCTGTTCGGCGTAACGCGCGATCTCCACGGGGAGGATCAGTATCTGGAAATAGAGGTCATAGGCCTTGTCGACGGACGCCATCAGCGTTTTTTCCGACGCCATCATGTTATCCGCGCCCGATTTGAGATGGGCGAACAGCGCCTTGACGACCTTTATACGGAGTAATCTTCTGCTCAACATTTTTTTAGAACGATTTTTAACGGCCGCAAAAATACAACTAAAAATCAAGAATAAAAAATTAAGCCGGGAGAATTCTTTCTCCGGGCGATTTCCGCGCGGCCGTCGCGGCGGATTCCGGCGTATCCGAAAAAACGGGAGGCGCGATGGCCTCCCGATGCTGCAACTACTTTTCCCGGATCGACTTTTTCTTGCCTACATGACTTTGATAGACACAATAAACGATTCCGGCCACGAGCAGGACAAGGATGCAATAGCCGGTGCTTCGGGCGCTGGCTTTGAGCATGCTTTCGAGAGACATTTCCGGATAGAGAAGCGCGAAGACACAAAGGAAATAGATGAAGCAGGCGCCCATGTTTCGCAAGGTGAGGAACCGGGAAATATTCAAATCGTCGTCTTTCGTCTCTTTTGCATCGGGAACCGGACACGTATCGGGACGTTTATCCGGACCCTTTCTGATTCGGTTCCAAAAATAGACGGCCGAAAAGATCACGATGCTTACGATCGTATAAATGACGATGCACCGCACGAGGCGTCCCGGAGAGCAATCTTTTCCGGGTGTGGGCAGAAACGCTATAATCATCAGAACGACGTAGAAATTAGCCAATCCTTTGAGAAACACTTTCAGCTCGGTTTTGTTCATGGCAGATTCATTTTAAATTCCCTCTTCGGCCTCGCCTCCGAAATAATAGCAATGGCGTTTTATATTGGTCCTAATTTAGGACATTGGATTTTGAAATAAAAGAGGCGAACGGATAAATAGAAAAAAATATACTGAATTGCGAAAGAAATATACTTTGCCGACCGCCTGCGGGGCTCTTTGCATCCTGATTTTTAATTTTTAATTCTTAATTTTTAATTTGCTTTTGCCTATCTTTGTCCCCGTATGGAACAATTGGAAGAAAAACAGCCTTTCGACGTGATCGTCATCGGGGCGGGCGCTGCGGGCATGATGGCCGCGGGTACGGCGGCGCGCAGCGGCAGGCGCGTGCTGCTGATCGAAAAGATGGAGAAGTCGGGCCGCAAGGTCCGCATCACCGGCAAGGGACGATGCAACGTCACCAACGCGCGTCCGGCCGAGGAATTCGCCGATCAGGTGCGCACCAACGCCGAATTTTTCAAGGTCGCGTTCTCGGAGTTCAACAACCGGGCGGCGATCAAGTTTTTCGAACGCGCAGGCGTGAAACTCGACATCGAACGCGGCGACCGGGTCTTTCCGCAGAGCGGCAAGGCGTGGGACATCGCCAACGCCCTGCTGGAGTTCTGCGTCGAAAACGGCGTCAAGATCATCTACAATACGCGTGTTACGGAGATTCTGACCCTCGGGGACCGGGTCTTCGGTGTGAAATACATCAACCGGCGCGGTTTCGAACGCAAGGAGGAGTGCGCGCAGGTGATCCTCGCCACGGGCGGCGTCTCCTATCCCGCGACCGGATCGACGGGCGACGGCTATGCCTTCGCCGCCGACCTGGGCCATACGATCGAGCCGCTGCGTCCGTCGCTGACGCCGCTCTTGTCGTCGCACGCCCAGATGAGATACCTCGACAAGGTGCTGCTGCGCAACGTGCGCGCGACGCTTTATGTCGATAACGAACCTGTGCGCGAGGAGTTCGGCGAGATCGGGTTTTCCGACCGCGGCATCGAGGGCGCCGTGGCGCTGCGCATGAGCCGCGACGCGGTGGACGCCCTGATCGAAGAGAAGCGCGTGAAGCTGGTCCTCGACCTGAAACCCGCGCTCACGGAGGAGGTGCTGCACGAACGCATCGCCCGTGAAATCGCCGGGCTGCAACCCAACGAGTTCTTCGGCGAACTGCTGCGCAAGCTGGTTCCCAAGCCGCTGGTGATGCCGCTGGCGCAGGAGGTGGACATCCGTGCGAACTGTTACGTCGGCAAAATCACCGAGGACCAGATCACGCGTCTGGTGCGTACGCTCAAGGGGCTGACTTTCCCGATTACGGACTATGCGCCGTTCGAATACGCCGTGGTGACGGCCGGCGGCGTGCGCTGTGACGAAGTGAATCCCTATACGATGGAGTCGCTGAAAGTCAAAGGGTTGTATTTTGCCGGCGAGGTGCTCGACATCGACGCCAATACGGGCGGTTACAACCTTCAGATCGCCTTTTCGACGGGCCGCCTGGCCGGGTCGCTGAAAAAATAGACGTTATGAAGATCGTCGGCCATCCCATTTCTTTCCGGTTGCCCGGGCGGGTTTCCGAACTGCGCAACCGGCTCTCACGCGCCCGTTATTTCCGCGGTCACGGAGTCCATTCGCCGTTCGTCTACGACATTGTGCGCAGCGTCTTCATGCGCGACGACCTGCTGCCGGGCCGCCGGGACCTGTACGAAGCCCTGCTCACGGCGGGCGTTTCCCGCCGTCGGGCGGTGCAGTTGCAGAATCTGATGATTCATTGCGGCTATACGACCTTTGGCCTGAATCGTGCGGATGCTGAATTCTGCGTCGCCACGTGCGGCCTGCCGCGCCCTGCGACGCTCGCGCTGGTGCGTGCGGCGGCCGAAGCGGGGCATACCGTGGCGCTGATGTCGCCCTACGACGGCTGCGAACGGCAAGCGCTGTGCGGGCAGATTATCGCGGGACACGCTTCGACGACGGTGGATAACCGCGGTTACCTGCTGATTTTCAACAACCATTTGCCGAAACAACATTTCAGGATATGAAGGTATACACGAAAACGGGCGACAAGGGAATGACCTCGCTGATCGGCGGCGAGCGGGTCTTCAAGACCGACGAACGGGTCGAGGCTTACGGTACGGTCGACGAACTGGCTGCTTTCACGGCTCTGCTGGCCGACAACATGCGCGGCGACGCTGCGTTGGCGTCGTCGGTCGGCGACCTGAACCGCATTCTTTCGCGGCTGATGTCGGTCGAGGCGCTGCTGGCCACGGGGCAGTCGGGGAGCGACAAGGTCGCTCCGCTGGACCCGGAGACCGTTGCATGGCTCGAAGGGCGCATCGACGCCATGCAGGAGGTTCTGAAACCGATTGATAAATTCACGATTCCGGGCGGAAACGCTGTGGTGTCGATGTGCCACGTGTGCCGCACCGTCTGCCGGCGCGCCGAACGCGCCGCGCTCCGTGCCGACACCAGATACGGCGTCGACTCCACGGCGCTGGTCTGGCTGAACCGGCTTTCGGACTATTTCTACCTGCTGGGACGCACCCTCACGGCCCATTATGCCGTCGACGAGGTCCTGTGGATTCCCTGACCTGGCCGGGTATGTAAAATGCGAAGCGGCACATTCCGGGAATCGTGCCGCTTCGCATTGATATTATTTTGAGGCCGCCGGCCTCAAAATCGCTTTTTAGTATTCTTCCTCGTTGAAGAAGAAATCGTCCTTGGAGGGGTAGTCGGGCCAGATGTCTTCGATAGATTCGTAGATTTCACCCTCGTCTTCTATCTCCTGCAGGTTTTCGAGCACTTCGAGCGGCGCACCCGAACGTACTGCATAGTCGATGAGTTCATCTTTCGTTGCGGGCCAGGGGGCATCTTCGAGTTTCGATGCCAGTTCAAGCGTCCAATACATAGTCACAATATTTTTAAGTTCCCAATTGTCAACGGATTATTTGTCCTCAAGGGGTGTTAACCCGTTATGGCTAATTTGCAAAAGTATAAAAAAAACGAGAAAAACAAAGAAAAATCGGCAAAACATCGCGTGTGTGTTATTATATGGTTGGTAACCAATGTTTTGAACGGTGGAAAAAACTCGGCTGCAAATTGCGGCGAAAGGGTTTTGCCTCCTCCGGCGGGCGGCGTCCCGTGGAATATGCCGCCGTCGTTTTTTTGCGGAGTTCGTTTTTTATCGTATTTTTGTTACGATTCGAAATAATACGACTTATTTTAAAAACGAAAACCCCGACTCCATGATCCGCATCAGCCGCTTTTTCCTGCCTTTTCTCTGTTGCCTGACGGCGCCCGTCCTTGCCGGTACGCAAACCCGCTGGGAGGTGGTTCCCGACAGCACGGCCATCGTGTGGAATGTCCGCGAGGGCGATTCGCACCGGGACCATATCGAAATGAGCGGATTGCGGATTTCCGCCGTCCTGCGCTACGGTGTCGGCGCCGACGGCAGTTTCCGGTTCGAACGCAGTATCGTGTGGCCGATGCTGCGCACCATCCCGAACAATACGCACGGTTCGCTGATGCGGCGTTTCGCGTGGGACGTTCCCCTGATGCTCTCGGTCAATGAGAATTGCCTTCAGCAGGAGAAGGTCCGCCGGATCGTGCTCGACGGCACGATGACCGTCGAGAGCGACTGGACGGCGGTCAAAGGCTCGCTTTCGCTGACGCGTGTCCTTTTCCCGTCGGTCGACGAGGCTGCCTTCTGCGAAAAATACATCCTGAAGAATACGGGCGAGAAGCCGCTTTACGTTGAGATTCCCCGGGCGCGTTCGGTGATCCGGACAGCTCCGGCAAAGGGCGTGGAGGGCAGTTACGAACTGGTGGCCGAGATCTGCGGCGACACGGCGCTGATGCTCGCTCCGCGGGCCGAGGTCGCTTTCGGGGCCTTTTTCAGCGGCCGCCGGTCCGGGGACGAAGCCTTGGCGCTGAACGCCGACGCGGAGTGCGCCAAACGCCGTGCGCTGGTGGCCGAATGGCAGCGCAATCTGGTGCTGGACACCCCCGACCCCGTGATCGACGCCATGTTCGCCTTTGCGAAAATCCGCGCTGCGGAGAGCATCTACGACACCAAGGGCGGTCTGATGCACGGTCCCGGCGGCGAGCGTTTCTATGCCGCGATCTGGGCCAACGACCAGGCCGAGTACATCAACCCGTTCTTCCCCTTCCTGGGCTACGACCGGGGCAACCGCTCGGCGCTCTGCTCGTTCGGCTATTTCGCCCGCTACATGAATCCCGACTACCGGCCGATTCCCAGTTCGATCATAGCCGAAGGAACCGACATCTGGAACGGCGCGGGCGACCGCGGCGATGCAGCCATGATCGCCTACGGTGCGGCGCGTTATGCGCTGGCGCGCGGCGATGCCGCCGAAGCGGCCGAAGTGTGGCCGTTGGTGGAGTGGTGTCTGGAGTACTGCCGCCGCCGGCTGACCGGCGACGGTGTGGTGGCCTCCGATTCGGACGAACTGGAAGGCCGCTTCCCGGCCGGGGACGCCAACCTGTGCACCTCGTCGCTTTATTACGACGCGCTGCTCTCGGCCGCAATGCTGGGCCGCGAACTGCATAAGCCCGCCCGGCAGCTGGACGCCTACGAACGTCGGGCCGCCGCGCTGCGGAAAAACATCGACCGCCATTTCGGGGGCATGGTCGAGGGCTTCGATACCTACCGTTATTATACGGGCAACGACCGTCTGCGTGCGTGGATCTGCATTCCGCTGACCGTCGGCATCGACGAACGGAAGGAGGCGACCGTCGAGGCGCTCTTTTCGCCGAAACTGTGGACCGAAAACGGCCTGCTGACCCGGTCGGGCGACAAGACCTTCTGGGACCGGTCGACGCTCTACGCCCTGCGCGGGGTCTACGCCTCGGGCGAGACCGAGAAGGCCACCGGCTATTTGTCCTATTATTCCGGGGTGCGCCTGCTGGGCGACCATGTTCCCTACGCCATCGAGGCGTGGCCCGAAGGTTCCCAGCGCCATCTTTCGGCCGAGAGCGGCCTTTACTGCCGCATCCTGACCGAAGGGGTGTTCGGAATCCGTCCGACGGGGTTCCGGTCGTTTACCCTGACGCCGCGCCTGCCCGCGGCGTGGGACCGCATGAACCTGCGCAACGTGCGCGCCTTCGGCTCGGCGTTCGACATCGAGGTGCGCCGTGCGGCGAAGGGGATGGAGGTCGCCGTAACGCAGGACGGGCGGGAGGTCGTCCGCAAGAGGCTCCGCGCGGGGCAGAGCCTCGGGGTGACGCTGAAATAGAAAAAGAGAGGGAGGTTTCCGAAAACCTCCCTCGTTTATTTCACCGCGATGTAGAACAGGTCGAAACAACCGTCTCTCACCGGTTCGATGCGGTAGTCGTCCATGCGGATCGAGGTCGTCAGCCCGGTGTTTTCCCGGAGGAGCTTGCGGCGGTTCATGCGGTTGAGGATGTCGTAGGGGATTTGCAGCATCCAGCGCGGCAGGCGGTGCTGGAGGTCGAGAATGTCGAAGCGCGTGATGCGTTCGACGCCGCGGCGGTTTTCCGCATAGTAGTCCATCACCTTTTCGTTGCCGAAGACCCCGAGGGTCTCGATCTCCGAAAACCGTGCGGCGAGCAGCCTGCGGAGTTGTTCGGCCGTGTATTCGCGCACGTGCCACGGGTTGCGGGTGAGCGACATCGGGGCGTTGGGGGTCGTCACGATGAACCGTCCCCCGGGGCGCAGCACCCGGTGTATTTCGCGCACGAACTCCGCATCGCGTTTGATATGCTCGATCACCTGGAACGAGATCACGCAGTCGAAACTTCGGTCGGGGAAGTCCAGCGGCGGGACCACTGCCTGCCGGAACTCGACGTTGGGGCGGTCGAGCAGCTCCGGCGCCGGGGCGTGCTTGTCGACGGTGACGAACCGCCGCGCCCGGGGCGCGGCTACCTCGATGCCGTAGCCGGCTCCGGTTCCGATTTCGAGCACGTCGCCCGCGATGCGCGCCGAGGCGGCGTGGTAGGCCAGCAGCGAGCGCTGGAAAACGAAATTGTCCGAGGCTTCCGCCGAAACGCGCTCCGCGGTGTTAATCTTCGCCATGTTTCCGGATTTTGATGCCTTTTTCGCCGGCTTCGACCGCGCCGCGCTTGAGGAGCATGCCCAGCGAGCGTTTGAAAACCTTTTTGCTCGTTCCCGTGAGGCGCGTCACCTCCTCGGGGGCGCTGTCGTCGTTCAGGGGCAGGAATCCGCCGTTGTCGCGGACCAGCTGGAGCAGCACCTCCGCCGAGTCCTTCACCTGTGCGAATCCCGTCTGCTGGAGGCTCACGTCGATGCGGTTGTCCTCTGTGATACGCCTGACGTAGCCTTTCAGCCGGTCGCCGACGGCCACGGGACGGAAGATCTGGTTGCGGTAGATCATGCCCCAGTGGCGGTTGTTGACGATCACGCGGAAGCCGATTTCGCTCTCCGAGGCCACCAGCAGCGAGACCTCCTCGCGGGGTTTCACCGTGATCAGGTCGTTGTTTATGAAACTCTTGAGTTTGGTCGTGGCCACGCAGCGGCCCGTGATGTTGTCTTCGTAGAGGTAGACGATGTAGCTGTGTCCGGCCAGGATGCCGCCCTGCTGGTTGCGGTTGGGGAGGAACAGGTCCTTGCCGTGCAGTCCCCAGTCGAGGAAAGCCCCGTGGGCCGTCTTGTCCACCACGCGCAGATAGCCCGCTTCGCCTTCGCGCAGCAGCGGCGTTTCGGTCGTCGCCACGAGGCGGTCCTCCGAGTCGTGGTAGAGGAAGACCTCTTTCCGGTCGCCGACCTTGTCCGTCAGCGAAGTGTAGCGGTTGGGGAGCAGCACTTCGTTCTGCTCCTCGTCGGCGAGGTATAGGCCGTATTCCGATACGCGGCTTACGGTGAGGGTTTGTATGCGTCCTGCTTTCAACATGGTTTTTCCGGTATATACGCTGCAAAAGTACGTTTATTTTCGTCCGAATCCAAACTTCGCGGGCCGTACTGCCGGAAGATGCGGCGGATTTGCCGGCTTGCGGAGCGAAAGTTTTGCGGATTGGCCGAAAAACCGTATCTTTACAAAACGTAAAAATCTCCCGAAATGATGAAACTACGCCGATTTCTGTTCCTGCTCTGGGCTGGATTGCTGGTAGCGGCCGCCGCGTGCGCCCAGCCTGTCAGCACGCTTTACGACAAGGCCGAATACCGTATCGCCATGCGCGACAGCGTGCGCCTGCACACCTCGGTCTTCACGCCCAAGGCCCCCGGCAAGGCCCCGATAATCATTTTCCGGACGCCTTACGGTACGGGACCTTACGGCGAGGGACAGTTTCCCGGCAGTTTCGAAAAAGGCTACATGCGCAGCTATGTCGACCGCGGCTACATCATCGTCCAGCAGGACGTCCGGGGCCGCTACATGAGCGAGGGCGAGTTCATGCACGTGCGTCCCGCGGGCTTCGGCAGCGTGGACGAGACGACGGACAGCTACGATACGGTGGACTGGCTGGTGAAGAACATTCCCGGCAACAACGGCCGTGTGGGTTTCGCGGGATGCTCCTACCCGGGATTCTACGCCCTGATGGGCGGTTTGAGCGGGCATCCGGCCGTGAAGGCCGTTTCGCCGCAGGCCCCCGTTACCGACTGGTACATGGGCGACGACGTGCACCACAACGGCGTGCTGATGCTGAGCGACGCCGTGCGGTTCCTCAATTCGATGAACACGCCCGCTGGACACGAGCCGACCGACAAGATGCCGCGGCGCGGGCTGACGATCTCGCCCGACGAACGCACGTTCTTCCTCACGGAGCGCCCCACGCGGGCCGACCTGACGAAACTTCTGGCACCCAATGCGTTCTGGGAAGAGATGGCCGAACATCCCGACTACGACGAGTGGTGGCGCGCGCGCGACACGCGCCGGGCCTGCTACAACATCCGTCCCGCGATGCTGGTCGTGGGCGGCACGTTCGACGCCGAGGATTGCTACGGGGCCTGGAACCTTTACAAAGCCGTCCTGCGCCAGAGCGCCCGGACTCCGCTCCATCTGGTCGTCGGGCCGTGGGCCCACGGGGCATGGCGCGGCGACGGGCGTACGCTGGGCGACTTCGATTTCGGAGAGGAGGCCTCCGGAGCCTACTATATGGAACATTTCGAGGCGCCCTTTTTCGACTGCTACCTCTGGGCGCGCGATACGGTCAACCGGCTGCCGCCCGTGGCGGCTTTCTCGTCGGGCGACAACCGCTGGCATACGTTCGGCCGCTGGACGCCTTCCGAGGCCCGCAAACTGACTCTTTACCTCGCCGAGGGCGGCCGTATCACGACCGAAAAACCGACGGTGAAAAACTCCTCGACGAGCTATACGTCCGATCCTGCCGACCCCGTGCCGTATATCGCAACCTCCGGCACGCGGCGTCCCAAGGAGTACATGATCGCCGACCAGCGGTTTCTGGAGGGCCGCAAGGACGTGCTGACGTTCGTGACCGAACCTCTTGCGGAAGACGTGACCCTTGCCGGTCCGGTCGAGGCTTCGCTGAAAGTGGCCCTTTCGACCTCGGATGCCGATTTCGTCGTGAAACTGATCGACGTTTACCCCGACGAGGGTGAAAAGGCCGGCATGCAGATGCTCGTCCGCGGCGACGTGGTGCGCGGCCGTTACCGCGACGGCTTCACGCGTCCGAAAGCCTTCGTGCCGGGCAACCCCGAGACCGTGCCTTTCCGCACGACCGACATCGCCCACACGTTCCGCGCCGGACACCGGATCATGGTGCAGGTGCAGAGTTCGTGGTTCCCGCTCACGGAGCGCAATCCCCAGCAGTTCATCGACCTGTGGCGCTGTGCGGCGTCGGATTTCGTGCCCTGCCGGGTGACGCTTTTCCACCAGCGCGACCGTGTGTCGTCGCTGACCGTCTATAAGCTCTGATTTTCGTGGAACTCCGCATCGCCCTCTGCCAGTGTGACATCGCCTGGGAACAGCCCGCGCGGAACCTCGCGCGGCTCGAACCGATGGTCGCTGCCGCCGAAGCGGATGTCGTGCTGCTGCCCGAACTGTTCGCCACGGGCTTCACGCTCGATCCCGCCGGAGTGGCCGACGGGGCCGGCGGGGCGGTCGTCACGGCCCTGCGCCGCTGGGCCGCCCGATACGGCAAGGCGGTCGCAGGCAGCGTCGCCGTTACCGAAAACGGACGTTTCTACAACCGGATGTATTTCGTGAAACCCTCGGGCGAATTTATCGGCTATGATAAACGCCATCTGTTCGCACCCGGCGGCGAAGCGCGCCAGTACACGCCCGGCGGCAGCCGTGCGGTGGTCGAATACGGAGGCGTGCGGTTCCTGCTGCTCGTCTGTTACGATTTGCGTTTTCCGGTCTGGAGCCGTTGCCGGGGCGATTACGACGCCATTCTGTGCTGCGCCTCGTGGCCTGCGCCGCGGCGCGAAGTGTGGCGGACGCTGCTGCGCGCCCGGGCCATCGAAAACCAGTGCTATGCGGCCGGGGCGAATCGGGTGGGGGATGACCCTGCGGCCCGTTACGCCGGGGATTCGGCGTTGGTCGACTTCAAGGGCCGCACGATGGCCGAAGCCGGCGGCGGGGAACGAATTCTGACGGGCGTGTTCGACACGGAGGCGCTGGCGGCGTTCCGCGAAAAATTCCCCGCGTGGCGGGATGCCGACGAATTCGTTTTAAAATAGACGTGTCATGCGCGTGGGGGACGCCAATGCCTGTTATTTTTCCCTTCAGGCGATTATTTCCGCTGATTTATTTTGAATTCAGCGGAATTTGAATACCTTTGTTTTACATGTAACGATACGGCCGTGATGGAGCTGATTTTGGCCGGATGCCCGCAGAATTCACACTCACTCAAAAGCAAATACGTATGAAATTCAAACTTTTCACAACCGTTCTGTCGGCGGCGATGCTGCTGCTGTCGGGATGCAAGAAGGACGATCCGGCTCCGGATAAGGCGACTTTGTCGGTCAGTCCTCAAACTGCGATTGCCTTTACGGCCGCGGCGACGGAGACCTTCACCGTAAAGGTCGTCACCAATCAACCGGCGTGGAAAGCCGAGTCTTCGCAAAGCTGGTGCAAGGTCGCTGCGGGGGAGGGTCAGTTCACGGTTTCCGCCGATCCCAATACGTCGGAAACAGCTCCGACGCCGGCGGTGATTACGGTGACGGCCGGGAGTGAAAAGGCGACGATCGATGTCACGCAGGCAGCCGCCGGGAAGGAGCAATATCCCGACACCGAGGCCAAACTGAAGCAGGCTATCGCCAAAGTGTGGACTTTTGCGGAGAGTTCGAACTATGTTTCGCTCGAGTTCACAACCGACGGCCTTTATACGTTTTTATCCAAAACGCCCTTTACCCGGGCTGCGGAGAACAATATCTATCTGCTTTCGGGCGCCTATTCCGTTGCCGCCGATCTGCACGAACTCACGTTGAGCGATTTCGGCAAAATCACCATCAGCGACGTGGGGAACGGCAAAGCCTCCATGACGATCGCCCCGACCGGCGGAACTCCCTCCGCGGCGGAACTCGACGAGCAGCGTTTCGTAACTCCCCCGGCGTCGGCGGATAAGAAGATCAAACGGGTCGAGTCGAAAGATCCTACGGAGGGAAACGGCGCCATCGAATACAGTTACGATGCGAATCGGCGGATGTCGAAGATTAAGATTTCACAGGGCGGCCTGACGCTGGAAATTCCGATCAATTACGAGGATGGCAAAGTCTGGTATCAGTTCGAAGGCGGCGAAACCCTCGGAGAGCCGGGCGTGTTTAAGGTTACCTATACGCTCAATGCGGCGGGGCTGGCCCGCTCTTCGGTTATTCAGCACAAAGGCGTCGTGCTCTATAAGATATACTATACTTATAACAACCAGAGGCAGCTGGTCTCCTATCGGATGACGGACAATGCCGGGAAACTCGACGGGTTTTGCAATGCCACGTGGGTGAACGGGAATGTGGTGAGCACTTATTCCGAGAGCGTGCACACCTGCGACGGCAGTTATGATGAGTATGACGGGCATAAATATTACCATCACGACCATAACGGCGACGGCATTTTCAACCAGGAAGATATTATCACCCGCGAGACGGACCATAGCACGTACAGCTATTCGGCCCGGGAGAACAAGGGCGGCTACATGTATCCGATCGTTACGCCCGATATATTCGGCTCTTCCGATGTTTTCGATCAGTTGGGCCAGTGGATCGGCGTGCTCGGCGTCTCCTGCAAGCACCTGATGTCGGTACATGCGGATGCCGACGGTGCGTTGACCTACCAATTCGACGCCGAAGGGTATCCTACGCGCGTCGACGTGTCGTTCCCGGAGAATCCTTCCGATAACTGGTACATCCTCCAGACCTACGAGTAGGGCCGTTAATACCGGTGATTCGTGTAAAGTCCGTCCGAAATGCAGCAAGGCATTCGGGCGGACTTCGTTTTTTCAGCGGCGGAACCCTGACCGCGACAACTGCGGAGAAGACAATGTATTGAAAAAAAACGTATCTTTGCACGTTGCTGATTTGCGATCCAATAAACCGGACGTTCCGCACGTTTACATACCTGAAATGGAAGATACGATCAAAATACTGGGCGCCCGGGTTCACAACCTCAAGAACGTGGACCTCGAAATTCCGCGCCGCAAACTGGTAGTCGTCACCGGCCTCTCGGGGTCGGGCAAATCGTCGCTGGCCTTCGACACGATCTACGCCGAGGGGCAGCGGCGCTACATGGAGACGCTGTCGACCTACGCGCGGCAGTTCGTGGGGACGATGGAGCGTCCCGATGTGGACAAGATCACGGGGTTAAGCCCCGTGGTGGCCATCGAACAGAAGACGACCAACAAGAATCCCCGCTCGACGGTGGGCACCGTGACCGAGATCAACGACTTCCTGCGCCTGCTTTACGCGCGGGCGTCGCGGGCCTATTCGCCCGTGACGGGCGAGGAGATGGTCCATTATACCGACGACCAGATCGCCGAGCTGATTCTCACGGGCTTCGCCGGGCGTAAGATCGCCCTGATGGCCCCCATCGTCAAGGGCCGCAAGGGCCACTACCGCGAACTGTTCGAGTCGCTGGCCAAGAAGGGGTACATCTATGCGCGCATCGACGGCGAGATCCGCGAAATATCGTCGGGCATGCGCCTCGACCGCTACAAGATACACACCATCGACCTGGTGGTCGACCGCCTCGTGGTCAGCGAGGAGTCCCGCGAAAGGCTGATGACCTCGCTGAAGGAGTCGATGCGCCAGGGCAAGGGCACGATGGCCGTCCACGACTACGGGACCGGGCAGCAGCGTTTCTACTCGCGCCACCTGATGTGCCCCTCGACGGGCGTGGCCTTCGAGGACCCCGCGCCGCACACCTTCTCGTTCAACTCGCCCAAGGGCGCCTGCCCCCATTGCAACGGACTGGGCGAGGAGGCGGTTTTCGACGTGGGGAAGATCATTCCCGATGCCCGCCTCTCGCTGCGCGAAGGGGCCGTCGGACCGCTGGGCAAGTACCGCAACAACATGCTTTTCGCCATTCTGGAGATGCTGGGCCGCCGTTACGATTTCACGCTCGACGATCCTGTCGAAAGTTTCTCCGAGGAGGCGCTGAACGCCGTGCTCTACGGCGATTCCGAGCCGCTGACGGTCGACTTGCAGGAGTTCTCGTCTTCGGGCGGACGCCAGTTCCTCTCGTGGGAGGGCGTGGCCGAGTACATCGGCCGCACCGAGGACGACGATTCGAAGCACGGCCAGAAGTGGCGCGACCAGTTCCTCGTCTACCGCAAATGTTCGGTCTGCGGCGGTTCGCGCCTGCGGAAGGAGTCGTTGCAGTTCCGCGTCGCCGGGAAGAACATCGCCGAGGTGTCGGCCATGTCGATTTCCGAGTTCTCGGAGTGGGTTCCCACCATCGAAAAACAGCTCTCGGAGAAGGAGTGGAAGATTGCCCAGGAGATCGTCAAGGAGATCCGCGAACGCCTGCGGTTCCTGATGGACGTGGGGCTGGGCTACCTCTCGCTGGCGCGTTCGTCGCGTTCGCTGTCGGGCGGCGAGAGCCAGCGCATCCGCCTCGCCACGCAGATCGGCTCGAAACTCGTCAACGTGCTCTATATCCTCGACGAACCGTCGATCGGCCTGCACCAGCGCGATAACCAGCGGCTGATCCGCAGCCTCGAAGAGCTGCGCGACGCGGGCAACTCGGTGATCGTCGTCGAGCACGACGAGGACATGATGCGCGCCGCCGACTTCATCGTCGACGTGGGACCCCGCGCCGGGCGCAAGGGCGGCAACATCGTGGCCGCCGGGACGTTCGACGACATCCTCCGGTCCGACACCATCACCGCCGATTACCTGACGGGACGCCGGCGGATCGAAATTCCCGAAACGTTGCGCAAGGGAACGGGCGGGCGCATCGTGATCCGCGGCGCGCGGGGCAACAACCTCAAGAACGTCACGGCGGAATTTCCGCTGGGCAAGTTCATCTGCGTGACGGGCGTCAGCGGCTCGGGCAAGTCGACGCTCGTCAACGAAACCCTGCGGCCGATTCTCGCCAGAGAGCTTTACCGCTCCTTCGACCAGCCGCTGGAGTACGACGGGGCGGAGGGCCTCGAACATATCGACAAACTGGTCGTCGTCGACCAGTCGCCCATCGGGCGCACTCCGCGGTCGAATCCCGCGACCTATTCGAACGTCTTTTCCGACATCCGCAAGCTGTTCGAGATGACGCCCGACGCCCAGATCCGCGGCTTCAAGGCCGGGCGTTTCTCGTTCAACGTCAAGGGCGGCCGCTGCGAGGAGTGCCGCGGGGCGGGCGTGCAGACCATCGAGATGAACTTCCTGCCCGACGTCTACGTGCGCTGCAAGGCGTGCGGCGGCCACCGCTACAACCGCGAGACGCTCGAAGTGAAGTACAAGGGCAAAAATATCGACGACGTGTTGAACATGACGGTCAACATGGCCGTGGAGTTTTTCGAGAACATCCCCAATATCTACCAGAAGCTCCGGGCCATTCAGGAGGTGGGCCTCGGCTACCTGACGCTCGGCCAGCCCTGTACGACGCTGTCGGGCGGCGAGAGCCAGCGCATCAAGCTCTCGTCCGAGCTTTCGAAGCGCGACACGGGCCGCACGCTCTACATCCTGGACGAACCCACGACGGGGCTTCATTTCGAGGACATCCGTCTGCTGCTGGAGGTGCTGAACAAGCTCGTCGACCGCGGCAATACGGTCATCGTCATCGAACACAACCTCGATGTCATCAAGGTCGCCGACCATATTATAGATATAGGTCCCGAGGGCGGGGCGGCCGGCGGGGAGATCATCGTCGCGGGCACGCCGCACGAGGTGGCGCAGTGCGAGGGCAGCTACACGGGTCAGTTCCTCAAAAAGCTGGGGTTGTAGCGTCTCCGTCTGTCCGGCGGGGCGCTCTGCCGTGAGGCCCTGAAACTCGTCCCGAGGGAGGGCGGCGTATGCAAACGCCGACGCCCGTGACGGTAACGGTGTCCGGAAGCGGAAAGTGGCCCATGATCCCGCTTTCGGCACAAAACTTGCTTTCATAGCCGTAACAAACCTTATGTGCTATGAAAAAAACAGTCATTATCGTTGTGGGCCTGCTGCTCTGTGCGGCGGGCGTTACCGTGATCGGACAGAAAAAAGTGCTGTCGCCCAAGGAAGAACGCCGCGAGGTGCGCGAGAAACGCCGGGCGGAACGTATCGCCAACTACGAGAAGTTCATGGACTCGCTCGTGCTGTCGCGCAACTTCCAGTTCAACCCGACGACCTTCCAGCGTCAGCCCGCAGGTCCGATGCGCCAGATTATGAACCCCGCGTTCAACGTCGGCATGTGGGACGGAACGGCGGACATCACGCTTCCCTACATCAAGGGTTACGTGCCGCCTTACTATGTGACGATCATCAATTACACCGTTTCCGATTTGCAGGGCTATATCACCGAGCAGACGCACGAAGGCTGGATGGTGACCTTCTCGACCTCGCTGTTCTCGGCGTCGACCTACACGTTCACCTTCGAAATCTTCTCCCGCACGGGCGGTGCTACGCTGACGATCACCAATCCGTGGTATAACCCCGTGCAGTATACGGGTTCGATTTCGCAGCTCTATTGACGTAAATCCATTTTGTCGGACCCATCCCGGGCAGCCGTATCCGCTGCGCTGTCCGTTTGCCGCTCCGGCGATCCCCGAACCCCCGCCTCAGGCGGGGGCTTTTTTCCCGTTCAATCCGATGTCCGACTTATGAAACACTCCGTTTTTTCCACCTGCGGCGCACTCTCTTTCATTGTCTGCGCCGCCGTCGCGCAGACCCCGCAGTATACGCTCGAAACTTCCGCCACGGACAGCGTGCCGCAGACGACGATCGTTCCCGTGCAGCAGGCCCCGGTGCAGGTCGTGGAGCATACGACCGTCTACGAGGAGCCTGCGGCGGGGATGGACCGCGCCCAGCGCAGGGCTTATAAGGCCCGGGTCTACGCCGCGAAGATCGACTCGCTGGTGCAGTCGCGCGACTATATGTTCTTCCCCAACTCGATGCAGCAGCTACCCGGCGGAATGATCCGTTCGATCTATGCCGACTACTTCTTTTTCGGGGTGTTCGTCGACCATGTCGAGGTGCACCTGCCTACCGAACGGGGCATCACCCAGTATGTCGAGATGCTGAATTTCGATTCGATGTCGGTCCGCGACTACCGGGCGGCCCGCGTGCAGTGGGGCTGGTCGGTCTCCTTCAATATTTCGGACGGCAACACGCTCTACCACGCCGATTTCGCCGTCTCGACCGCCACTGGCGAAACGGTGCTGACGCTCCTGACGCCCGACGTCACGATGCGCTACGTCGGCTGGCTGTGGAACAAGCGGGTGAACGACCCGCGGTATCGCAGGATGGATTAGAAAATGAAGGATAAAACGGCGCCGAATCAATTATAGGCGCCGTTTTATCTGAAATTACTCGGTACTCATGGCCAGCCTCAAACCTACATAATCCGAATTGTAAGATTGTGCAGGCCTGTGTGATACGCGTGCGGAATTGGACCAAATAGCCCAACATCCGCCCCGTATAACGCGCATAGACCCGCTTTGCGGACCTTGTGGATTTGTTTGAGGTTCCTCGGGATAATCGCCCAGCCAGTCACTGCAATATTCGTAAAGATTACCGCCCATGTCATACAATCCCAGTTCATTGGGTAATAACTGTTTTACATAATGCGGGCTGTTTCCATTGTTACGTAACTCCCAATAATCCCACTTGTTTTCATTGAGTATATAGGTTCCGGCATTGTTGTAACACCAGGCCGCCAGGATCGAAATGTCGGAGCCCGGATAAATGTGTCCCTGGGATCGGTTGCCTCCCCGTGCTGCATATTCCCATTCGGCATCGGTCGGTAACCGGAATTTTAATCCCGTTGCTTGGTTGAGACGTTCGATAAAAGGTTGAATGTCGTTCCACTCCACGCCTTGAGGCTTATGGTATTCAGAATAGTCGCACTCTGTTTCCATAACTGCGCTCCAAAGTTCCTTTGTGACCTCTGTTTCTCCGATATAAAAGGTATTGAGCGTCACTTTATGTACAGGATATTCGGTGCGATCCGGTTTCCAGCCGCTCGCCTCCTGTTCACGGGTTGCTCCCATCTGGAATGTTCCTCCATCTACTTTTACCATGGTAAAAGAACAGTTCTTAAATGTAATTTCTTTTACCGGAACATTCTGTTCGTTTTTCGAATGTCCTTCGTCATCATCTTTGCTGCATGCGACCAGACAGATCGCCAAGAACGGCAGCAGAATACGGTTTTGTTTCATTTTGATAGATTGGTTAAGGGTTAAGAGTCAATAAAAAACGCGGACAAATTCCTTTATCCACGTCGGAGGTATTGGACGACCTACAAGTAAGATGAAAGAAATGCCCGCGCCGTAAAACAGCACGAGCATCGCCTTTAGTCCCTTACTTGTTAGAAAGTGTCCAACTTTCCGACGTAAGAAGAAAAGCCGATGCGCTTTTTATATGTCGTGTGCCCGCAGGCACGGAGTTGAAAGGTTGTTTTCTACTGCTTCATAGGCGTCGCGGTTTGGTGTTTGATCGTACAAATATAAGCAATTCTGAATTCTGAATTGTAAATTCTGAATTATTTCCTGTCCGCAGGACGGTAAATAAGCGCCACGGCGGAGACGGAGATGCCTTCCTCGCGCCCCTCGAAGCCCAGATGCTCCGTGGTCGTGGCCTTGACCGACACCCGGTCGTCGTCTACGCCCATTGCGCCGGCCATCGCACGGCGCATGGCGTCGATGTGCGGCCGCAACCTGGGCTGCTGGGCGCGGATCGTGCAGTCCACGTTCCCGATCTCGTAGCCCTTTTCGCGCAGCAGTTCCGCCACGCGGCGCAGCAGGATCTTTGAGTCGATGCCCGCAAAATCGGCCGACGTGTCGGGAAAGTGCAGCCCGATGTCGCCCAGCGCCGCGGCGCCCAGCAGGGCGTCGCACAGGGCGTGGATCGCCACGTCTCCGTCCGAGTGGGCGACGCACCCTTTCGTGTGGGCGATCTCCACGCCTCCCAGAACCAGCGGCAGGCCGTCGGCCAAAGCGTGTACGTCGTATCCGTGTCCTATTCTGAAATCCATTCGTTCCCGTATTTTATATTGTCAAAGTTACGGATTTTTTCCTAACTTTGCAAAAATGCAAAAATCTATGTCGGAAATAACCTCTTTGGAACCGCGTCTTGTCTGGGAACAGTTCGACGCCATCACGCGTGTGCCGCGTCCTTCGAAGAAGGAGGGCAAAATCATTGATTTTCTGGTCGATTTCGCCAAAAAGCACCATATCGAATATAAAAAGGACGCCATCGGCAACGTCGTGATGCGCAAGCCCGCCACGCCGGGCATGGAGGAGCGCGCAGCCGTGATCCTCCAGTCGCACATGGACATGGTCTGCGAAAAGAACTCCGATGTGGAGTTCGACTTCGACAACGATCCCATCCGCACGCGTATCGACGGCGAGTGGGTCCGGGCCGAAGGTACGACGCTGGGCGCCGACTGCGGTATCGGCATGGCCGCCGCGCTGGCCGTGATGCTCGACGAGACGGTGGAGCACGGTCCCGTCGAAGCGCTGTTCACCGTCGACGAGGAGACGGGCCTCACGGGTGCGTTCGAGCTGGGCGAGGGGATGCTCACGGGCAAATACCTCGTCAACCTCGATTCGGAGGACGAGGGCGAAATCTTCATCGGCTGTGCGGGCGGCATCGACACCATCGCCACGTTCCACTACACGATGGAGCCGTCGCCGAAGAACTACACGTTCTTCCGTGTCGACGTGTCGGACCTTCAGGGCGGACACTCGGGCGACGACATCGACAAGGGCCGCGTCAACTCGAACAAGACCGTGGCGCGCCTGCTGTGGGACGGCATGCAGTCGTTCGAACTCAAACTGTGCTATTTCAACGGCGGCAACCTCCGCAATGCCATTCCCCGCGAGGCTTACGCCATCTTCGGCGTTCCGGTCCGCTTCAAGGAGGAGTTCGTCAAGCGTTACAACCTTTTCGCCGCGGACCTCGAAGCCGAATTCCGCTTCCGCGAACCCAATTTCAAAATCACGCTCAACGAGATGCCCCACGTCGACGAGGTGCTCGACAGCAGGACGCAGTCGGCGCTGGTCTACTCGTTGGTGGGCGTTCCCAACGGGGTCGTGGCCATGTCGTTCGCCGTTCCGGGGCTGGTCGAGACCTCGACGAACCTCGCTTCGGTGAAGTTCGCGGAGGGCAACCGCATCGTCGTCACCTCGTCGCAGCGGTCGTCGGTCGAGAGCGCCAAGACCTACGTGATGCAGATGGTCGAGTCGGTCTTTGCGCTGGCGGGCGCCGATGTGGCCCATTCCGACGGCTATCCGGGCTGGATGCCCGACCCGCAGTCGAAGCTGCTGGAGGTCACCGTCGATGCCTACAAACGGCTGTTCGGCTCCGAACCCAAGGTCCGCGCCATCCATGCCGGGCTGGAGTGCGGTCTGTTCCTCGAAAAGTATCCCGATCTGGAGATGGTCTCCTTCGGTCCGACGCTCCGCGGCGTGCATTCGCCCGACGAACGGCTCGAAATCGCCACGGTTCCCAAGTTCTGGAAACTGCTGACCGAAGTCCTGAAAACAATCTGATTCCGATTCCGGCGTCCCCGCTGCGGGGACGCCGGAATTTGTCATGCCCCATCCCCGTCTGACGCTGCTCCTGCCGTGTCGCGACGGCTTTTCTGTTTGCCGGACCGTTTTGCCGCGCTGCATGCGATCCGGTTTTGAATCGTCGGACTTTTTGCTATCTTTGTGTTCTGTAAAGTCGCAAAGATATGCTGAAAAGCTGTTGTGCCCTGTTGTTTCTCCTGTTTCCGTGTGCGGCGGCGGCCCAGTACCCCGGCGACGAATACTATCCCTATGCCGAACGCGAGGAGCGGCGCGAACTGCTCACGACCGATTCGACGCTCTTCTACCGCGCCGTGCAGTCCCCTTCGGACCTCTACGGCCTTCGCACCGGTTTCAACCTGCCGCAGGTCGCGCTCCGGCGTCGCGGACTGGATTACACCCTGGAACGCACGTCGCTCATGGGCGTTGCGGTTTCCTACCGTTACCTCGCGGCGCTGCGCCTGCTCGGGGCCGAAGAACAGCGCTATGCGGGGCTTGCCGCCGCGCCCGGGGAGCCGGCTGCGGCGGGCGGCATGCGGACGTTCCGGTTTTCGGACGGGGAGCCGTTGCAGCCCTTTCTGGCTTCGGTCCGCTTCACCGACCGCAATTACCTCGTGGGAGCGAAAGCCGCCGTCTCGGCGTCGCCGGGCGACGGCTGGCGTATTTCGGCGGCTCTCGACGCCCGCTCCGGCCGCGACATGCACGTCGAAGGGGTCTTCACCAATGCCGTGACCGCCGGACTGCGCCTTGCCCGGCGTTTCGGCGAAGGGCACGAACTCTCCGTGCTGTGTATCGTGCCGCCCTCGGTGCGGGGCACGCGCCTCTCCTCTTCGGAGGAGGCTTTCACGCTCACGGGCGACCGTCTCTACAACCCGGCGTGGGGCTGGCAGGACGGCAGGGTGCGCAACTCCCGCGTGCGGCGCGAGACGGTTCCGCTGGCCCTGGCCGCCTATGCCGTGCCGCTGTCGGCTTCGACCTCGTTCGCCGCCACGCTTGCCGCCGAGGCGGGCGTCGCGAAGTACAGCATGCTCGACTGGTACGACGCCCGCACGCCGATGCCCGACAATTACCGGTATCTGCCCAGCTATACGGGCGACCGGGAGACCGAGCAGGCGTGGCTCGCCCGCGATCCGCGCTACACGCAGATCGACTGGGACGAGCTGATCCGCCAGAACCGCATGGCGGGCGGACATGCGGTCTATGCGTTGGAAGACCGTGTCGAACGGCTCTGCAACCTCGCTTTCGACGCGTCGTTCGCCACCGAAGCCGGCGCCCGGCTGACGCTCCGCTACGGAGTTTCGCTCCGCCGCGAAAACACCCGTTCCTACAAGCAGATGCGCGATCTGCTGGGCGCCGGGTACGTTACGGACATCGACCGCTTCCTGATCGACGACGATACGTACAGCAATCTGTTGCAGAACGACCTGCGGCATCCCGGACGGACGGTCCGCGAGGGCGACCGCTTCGGCTACGATTATGCGCTGACGCTGCGCGGGGCTGCGCTCCGCTTGCAGGCCGATTACCGCTCCGACCGTTTCCGGGCCGATCTTTCGGTCGTGCTGGGGAGCGATGCCGTCAGCCGCCGGGGCTATTACGAGAAGGAACTTTTTCCCGGCGGGCAGTCCTACGGCCCTTCGCGCGTCATGCGGTTCACGCCCTACACGCTCAAGGTCGCGGCGGGCTGGGCCTTCACCCCGCGCCGCTATATCGAAATCGCCGCCGCGGCCGCCGCCCGGACCCCTCGGGCCGGGGATCTTTTCTTTCAGCCGCTCTATAACAACCGTACGGTCGACAATCCCGTGCCCGAACGCATCTACGCCGCCGAACTCAACTGCCGCCTGACGGGACCCGTCGTCGATTTTCAGGCGGCGTTCTTCGCTGCCATGACGCTCGACGGCATCGAGACGCGGACGTATTACGACGACATGGCCTCGGTCTACTGCGACATGGCCGTGACGGGCGTCGGGCGCATGTCCTGCGGCGCGGAGGCCGCGGCCGACATCCGGCTGTCCTACCGCTGGCTGCTGTCGCTGGCCGCTTCGGCCGGACGCTACGAATACATTCGCGATCCGCGCGTCACGGTGCTCTCCGACGTGGATAACTCGGCCGTCGACGTGCAGGCCGTGAGCCGTATGGGCGGCTGCGAGACGGGCGGCGCCCCGCAGCTGACCGCTCTGGCGGAGATCGCCTGGTTCGGCCCGAAAGGGTGGGGATGCCGCGCTTCGGCAGGATATGCCGGGCGGCGTTACGTCGAACCGATGCCCCTGCGCCGCACCGACCGCATCGCGGGTCAGGGCGGTATCACACGGGAGTTTTTCGACGCCTTCACCCGGCAGGAGCGGCTGCCGGACGCCTTCACGCTCGATGCCGCGCTGTTCAAGTCGTTCCGGTTCGAACGTTCGCGGCTCACCGCGTCGCTGATGCTGCGCAACCTGACGGGCGAGGCCGATACGGTCTATGGCGGCTACGAGTCGCTGCGCGTGCGCCGCATCCGCCCGGGCGACGACACGCTCTACGCGCCCCACGCCTCGCGCTGCACCTATGCGTGGCCCCGTTCGTTCTATCTTACAATCTCTTACCGGTTTTGATCCGCACGTAAAAAAACGTCCGGATTTTTTGGATTTCCGCGTTAAATTCGTATTTTGGAGAGGCAAAAACCTTAAAAACTTCCAGATCCATGATTATCGGTATTCCAAAAGAGATCAAGAACAACGAGAATCGCGTTGCTCTTACCCCCGCAGGCGCCCGGGAGCTTGTCAAACGGGGACACAAAGTTTATGTGCAGGCTACGGCCGGTGTGAACAGCGGATTTGCCGATGATGCCTACACGGCCGTCGGGGCGGAGATGCTTCCCTCGATCGAGGAGGTCTACGCCCGGGCGGAAATGATCGTCAAGGTCAAGGAACCGGTGGCTCCCGAGTACAAACTCATCCGCAGGGACCAGCTGGTTTTCACCTTCTTCCACTTCGCCAGCAGCGAACCCCTCACCCGTGCGATGGTCGACAGCGGGGCGGTCTGCTGTGCCTATGAGACCGTCGAGCGCGCCGACCGTTCGCTGCCGCTGCTGATCCCGATGTCGGAGGTCGCGGGGCGCATGGCCGCGCAGGAGGGACGCTATTTCCTCGAAAAACCCCGCGGCGGCAAGGGCGTGCTGCTGGGCGGCGTGCCGGGCGTGAAGCCCGCCAAGGTCTTCGTCATCGGTGCGGGCGTTGTCGGAACGGCTGCGGCGCGCACCGCTGCCGGAACGGGGGCCGACGTGACGATCTGCGACATTTCGCTCCAGCGGCTGACCTATCTGGCCGACGTGATGCCCCGCAACGTCAAGACGCTGATGTCTTCCGAATACAACATCCGCGAGGAACTGAAGCATGCCGACCTGGTGGTCGGCTCGGTGCTGATTCCGGGAGCCAAGGCCCCGAAGCTCGTCACGCGCGACATGCTCCGGGAGATGGAGCCGGGAACGGTGATGGTCGACGTGGCCATCGACCAGGGCGGCTGTTTCGAGACTTCGCGCCCCACCACGCACGAGGACCCGGTCTATTACGTCGACGGCATCCTGCACTACTGCGTGGCCAACATTCCGGGCGCCGTGCCCCGCACCTCGACCCTCGCGCTTACGAACGCGACGCTTCCCTACACCATCCAGCTTGCCGACAAGGGCTGGCGGCGCGCCGCACAGGAGAATCCCGAGCTGGCGTTGGGGCTGAACATCATCGGCGGCAGGGTGGTCTGCAAACCCGTGGCCGACGCCTGGGGGCTGCCTTACGAACCGTTGGCGCTGTAACCTGCCGGGGCGGTAATCCGCAGGCGTTGTAACCTGCCGGCCTGTTTTGCGGCGGCCTTCCTGTCCATCCGGGACGGGGAGGCCGCCGGTGTGTAATTATCCGACTTTTTGGACGATTTGTTTTTGAAATTATTAAATAATTCATATATTTGCAAGAGAGCAAGGCAGTTACGTCGGTCGTTCCGGTTTCATTCCGGTTGGAATGCGTCGCTAAAAGCGTCGAATCTTCAAGTCCGGCGGCTGTTTTTGTTACGGATCGTAAGCAATACAGAAAGTCAGGGTGGCGTTTGCCGCACGGAAAGCGTGGGGCGGCGTCATTAAGTTTTATTCGATAAAGAGGTTAGTATGAGTGAGAGATTGTACATTTTCGACACCACGCTGCGCGACGGTGAGCAGGTCCCCGGTTGTCAGTTGAACACCACCGAAAAAATTGAAGTCGCCAAGCTGCTCGAAAGCCTCGGCGTAGACGTCATCGAGGCGGGATTTCCCATCTCCAGCCCCGGTGATTTCAACTCCGTGCTGGAGATTTCCAAGGCCGTTTCCGAGCCGACGATCTGCGCGCTGACCCGCGCCGTGAAGAAGGACATCGACGTTGCGGCCGATGCGCTGCGGCTGGCCAGGCGCAAGCGTATCCATACGGGCATCGGCGTTTCGCCGCAGCATATCTACGACAAACTGCGTTCCACGCCCGAGAAGATCGTCGAATCTGCCGTCGAGGCGGTGAAATATGCCAAACGCTACGTCGAGGACGTGGAGTTCTATGCCGAGGACGCCGGGCGCGCCGACGTCGAGTACCTCGCCCGCGTGGTCGAGGCGGTCATCCGGGCCGGCGCGACGGTGGTCAATATCCCCGACACGACGGGCTACTGTCTTCCGAACGAATACGGCGCGAAGATCAAATACCTCGTGGACAACGTTCCCAACATCGACCGGGCGATCATTTCGACCCACTGCCACAACGATCTGGGCATGGCTACGGCCAATACGCTGAGCGGCATCCTGAACGGCGCACGGCAGGCCGAGGTCACGATCAACGGCATCGGCGAACGGGCCGGCAACACCTCGCTCGAAGAGGTGGTGATGACGCTCCGCTGCCACAAGGACGTGGCCGTCGACACGAACATCAATTCGCGCCTGATCACCAAGGCCTCGCACCTGGTGTCGAGCCTGATGAACATGCCCGTGCAGCCCAACAAGGCCATCGTGGGCCGCAACGCCTTCGCCCATTCGTCGGGCATCCACCAGGACGGCGTGCTCAAGCAGCGTCAGACCTACGAGATCATCGACCCGCAGGACATCGGGCTGAACGAGTCGGTCATCGCCCTCACGGCCCGCAGCGGGCGCGCGGCCCTCGTGCACCGGCTCGAACTGCTGGGCTACGACCTCACGCAGGAGGAATTGGACGCCACGTACGAGAAATTCCTCGCCCTGGCCGACCGGAAGAAGGAGATTCACGACTACGACCTGTTGTACCTCGTGGGCGACATCGACCGCATGAAGCAGCAGTCTATTTCGTTGAAATTCATGCAGGTGACCACCGGGACGCTGGTTCCGACGGCTACCGTGGTGCTGAAATTCGGCGACCACGAACGCATGTCCACCGCCACGGGCAACGGTCCGGTCGACGCGGCGGTCTCGGCCATCAAGAAACTGATCAACGAGAAGGTGGTGCTTGCGGAGTTCCTGATGCAGGCCATCACGCGCGGTTCGAACGACGTGGGCCGCGTGCATGTGCAGGTCGAGTGCGGCAGCCGCACGGTCCACGGATTCGGCGCGCACACCGACACCACGCGGGCTTCGATCGAGGCGTTCCTCGACGCGCTGCGCGCACTCAACGTAACCGAAAAAATCGAGGAGGAGGATTGATATGGGACGAACGCTTCTGGACAAGATATGGGACGCGCACACGGTGCGTGTCGAGGAGGGCGGCCGCTGCGTGCTCTACATCGACCGACAGTATATCCACGAGGTGACGTCGCCCGTGGCTTTCGCGGGGATCGAACGCCGCGGCTTCGGCGTCGCGCGTCCGGCGCAGATCACGGCCACGGCCGACCATAACATCCCGACCGTCGACCAGCACCTTCCGATCGGGGAGCCGGAGTCGCGGCGGCAGGTCGAGACGCTGGCCGAGAACTGCGCCCGCCACGGCATCGAGCACTTCGGCGTGGGACACCCCAGGCAGGGCATCGTGCACATCATCGGCCCCGAACTGGGATTCACCCAGCCGGGCATGACGATCGTCTGCGGCGACAGCCACACTTCGACCCACGGAGCTTTGGGTGCCGTGGCGTTCGGCGTGGGGACTTCGGAGGTCGAAATGGTCTTCGCCAGCCAGTGCATCCTCCAGACCAAACCCCGCACGATGCGCATTACGGTCGACGGCGCGCTGCGTCCGGGCGTCGAGGCCAAGGATGTCATCCTCTATATCATCTCGAAACTCACCGCTTCGGGCGGCACGGGCCATTTCATCGAGTTTGCCGGCAGCACGATCCGTTCGCTCTCGATGGAGGGCCGCATGACGGTCTGCAACATGAGCATCGAGTGCGGCGCGCGCGGCGGCATGATCGCCCCCGATGAGAAGACCTTCGAATACCTCCGGGGCCGCGAACGCGCTCCGCAGGGAGCCGCCTACCACGAGGCCGTGGCCCGCTGGCGGGAACTTTACAGCGATCCCGACGCGGTTTTCGACAGGGAGTACCGCTTCGACGCCGCGGACATCGCCCCGATGATCACCTACGGAACCAATCCCGGAATGGGGATGGCCGTCGACGGAACGATTCCCGCCGACGCCGATCCCAAGGCGTTGGAGTACATGGGTTTCAGACCCGGGGAGCGGATGTTGGGCAAAGCGGTCGACTACGTGTTCGTCGGCAGTTGCACCAACGGCCGCATCGAGGACCTGCGCCGTTTCGCCCGTCTGGTCGAAGGCCGCCGCAAGGCGGACAACATCACCGCATGGATCGTTCCCGGCTCGAAGGGCGTCGAAGCCGCCGCGCGGGCCGAGGGACTGGACCGCATCCTCGCCGCAGCGGGTTTCGAACTCCGCCAGCCGGGCTGTTCGGCGTGCCTGGCGATGAACGCCGACAAGATTCCGGCGGGCAAATACAGCGTTTCGACCTCGAACCGCAATTTCGAGGGCCGGCAGGGTCCCGGCGCCCGTACGATGCTGTCGGGTGTGGCCGTTGCCGCCGCCGCCGCGGTGACGGGCGTGATTTCCGATCCGCGCGAAGTGTTCGATATGTAAAAGATTATCATTATGTCCATACCCAAATTCGTAACCTTCACCTCGGGGGCCGTTCCCGTCGAGGTGGAAAACATAGATACCGACCAGATCATCCCGGCGCGCTTTCTGAAAGCCACCGAACGCAAGGGCTTCGGCGACAACCTTTTCCGCGACTGGCGTTACGACGCCGCGGGGCAGCGGATCGCTTCGTTCCCTTTGAACGATCCCCGCTACGAGGGGCGAATCCTCGTCGCCGGGCGCAATTTCGGCTGCGGAAGTTCGCGCGAGCATGCCGCCTGGGCCATCGCCGACTACGGTTTCCGCGTCGTGGTGTCGAGCTTTTTCGCCGACATCTTCCGCAACAACGCCCTGAACAACGGCCTGCTGCCGATCCGTGTGAGCGAGGAGTTTCTGAAAGCCGTTTTCGGCGAGATCCGGCGCGACCCGAAGGCGCAGTTCACCGTCGATCTGGGCAACCAGACGCTGACCATCGTGTCGGACGGGCGCAGCGAGGGTTTCGAGATCGACGCCTACAAGAAACGCTGTCTCGAAAACGGCTACGACGACGTGGACTACCTGCGCAGTATCGCCGACCGGATCGAGGCCTTCGAAGCCGCCCGCAAATAGCCTGCGCCGATGTTTCCCCCGGTTGAAATCATGGACACCACGCTGCGCGACGGCGAGCAGACCTCGGGCGTCTCCTTCAACGCCCGTGAAAAACTCTCCATCGCCCGGCTGTTGCTGGAGGAACTGCACGTAAGCCGCATCGAGATCGCCTCGGCGCGGGTCTCGCAGGGCGAACAGCAGGCCGTGCGCGCCATCGCCGAATGGGCTGCCGCCAAGGGCTATGCCGACCGTGTGGAAGCGTTGGGATTCATCGACGGCGGGGTGTCGCTCGACTGGCTCGGGACCGCCGGATGCCGCGTGGTCAACCTGCTGGCCAAAGGTTCGCGGAAACATTGCGAGGGGCAGCTGCGCCGTACGCCCGAACGGCATCTGGAGGATGTACGCGCCGAGATCCTTGCGGCCGTCGACCGCGGGATGAAGGTGAACCTCTACCTTGAGGATTGGTCCAACGGCATGCGCCGTTCGCCCGACTACGTCTACGCGATGCTCGACGGACTGGCCGACGCTCCCGTCAGCCGGTTCATGTGCCCCGATACGCTGGGCGTCCTCGACCCCTACGACACCGAACGTTTCTGCCGCGACCTGGTGGAGCGTTATCCGTCGCTGCGTTTCGATTTCCACGCCCACAACGACTACGACCTCGCCGTGGCCAACACCGCCGCCGCCGTGCGTGCGGGTTTCCACGGCGTTCACGTCACCGTGAACGGGCTGGGTGAGCGGGCCGGCAACGCGCCGCTGTCGAGCGCGGTGGCCGTGCTGCACGACCGCCTGGGCCGCACGACGGGGATCGACGAAACGAAGATCAACCGCGTCAGCCGCACGGTCGAGAGCTATACGGGCATCCGCATTCCCGCCAACCGACCGATCGTCGGCGCGAGCGTCTTCACGCAGTGCGCGGGCATCCACGCCGACGGTGACAGCAAGAACAACCTCTACTTCAACGAACTGCTTCCCGAGCGTTTCGGGCGCGTCCGCGAATACGCCCTGGGCAAAACCTCGGGCAAGGCCAATGTCTTGAAAAACCTCGAAGCGCTGGGCATCGACCTCGACGAGGCCGCGATGCGCAAGGTGACCGAACGGGTGGTCGAGTTGAGCGACAAGAAGGAGCAGGTGACGGCCGAGGACCTGCCGTATATCATCGCCGACGTGCTGCGCTACGACCCGGTCGACACCCCGGTCCGGATTCTCAATTACAGCCTCTCGCTGGCGCAGGGGATGCACCCCGTCGCGACGCTCCGGATCGAGATTCACGGCTGCGCGTACGAGCGGACCTCGGCGGGCGACGGCCAGTACGACGCCTTCATGCGTGCCCTGCGGCAAATCTACCGCGAACAGCTCGGGCGCGAGTTTCCGATGCTGCGCGACTATACCGTTTCGATTCCGCCCGGAGGCCGCACCGACGCTTTCGTGCAGACGATCATCACCTGGGAGATGGACGGCCGCGAATTCAAGACCCGCGGGCTGGACGCCGACCAGACGGAGGCTGCCATCAAGGCGACTGTCAAAATGTTGAATGTCATTGAAATAAACTATAACGACAATGGATGTTAAAATCGCTCTTTTAGCCGGCGACGGCATCGGTCCCGAGATCGTCGCCGAAGCCACGAAAGTGTTGGACCGCGTGGCGGAAAAATTCGGACACAAGATCGAATACCATCCCGCATTGGTGGGCGCCGCGGCCATCGACGCTGTGGGCGACCCCTATCCCGACGAGACGCACGCCGTCTGTCTTGCGGCGGACGCCGTGCTGTTCGGAGCCATCGGGGACCCCAAATATGACAACGACCCCACGGCGAAGGTGCGGCCCGAGCAGGGGCTGCTGCGGATGCGCAAGTCGCTGGGGCTGTTCGCCAACCTGCGCCCCGTGGCGCTGTTCGACGCCCTGGCCGACCGTTCGCCGCTCAAGGCGGAGGTGGTCCGCGGCACGGATTTCATCTGCGTGCGCGAACTCACGGGCGGCATCTACTTCGGCCGTCCGCAGGGCCGCGACGAGGAGGGCGCGCGCGCCTTCGACACCTGCACCTACACGGTCTCGGAGATCGAACGGGTCCTGCACGTGGCGTTCCGGCTGGCCGTGTCGCGCCGCCGCAAACTGACGGTCGTCGATAAGGCCAACGTGCTGGAAACCTCGCGTCTGTGGCGTGAAACGGCCCAGCGGGTAGCCCGGGAGTATCCCGAGGTGGCGGTGGACTATATGTTCGTGGACAACGCCGCCATGCAGATCATCCGCCAACCGGCTTATTTCGATGTCATCGTCACCGAAAACATGTTCGGCGACATCCTCACCGACGAGGCCAGCGTCATCAGCGGTTCGCTGGGCATGCTCTCCTCGGCGAGCGTGGGGGCCGAAGTGGCCCTTTTCGAGCCGATCCACGGCTCCTATCCGCAGGCCGCGGGAAAGAACATCGCCAACCCGATGGCCACGATCCTTTCGGCCGCGATGCTTCTGGAGCACCTGGGTCTCGATGCCGAGGGCAGGGCCGTGCGGCGTGCCGTCGATCGGGCGCTGGCCGAAGGAGTCGTCACCGAGGACCTTGCAGCGCCGGGCGAAAAGGCCCGTTCGACCTCCGAGGTGGGGGATTACGTCGCTTCGCAGATTTAATCCCGTTATTTCGAATTGCCGGCAGACCGTTTTTTCGCGGTCTGCCTTTTTTGGTGTCGTAACGACACTTTTATTTTTGTTGCGGCGTTTTACCGAACTGCATGCGAATCAATTTTGTTCTCGTCCGACTTTTATGTACCTTTGTCGCTTCAAGAACAATGAATGACATGGCAGGTTCCAATTTCGTAGATTACGTAAAGATATTCGCCCGCTCGGGGCACGGCGGCGGCGGCTCGACGCATTTTCGCCGCGAGAAATTCGTGGCTTTCGGCGGTCCCGACGGCGGTGACGGCGGCAAGGGCGGGAGCATCGTCCTGCAAGGCGACAAGCAGTACTGGACGCTCATCCACCTCAAATACCAGCGTCACCAGTTCGCCGAGGACGGCGAGCACGGCTCCGGGGCGCGCTCCTCGGGCAAGGACGCCCGCGACATCGTGATCCCGGTTCCGCTGGGCACGGTCGCCAAGCGCGTTTTCGAGAACGAGGACGGGACTGCGACCACCGAAACGGTGGGCGAGGTGACGGCCGACGGCGAGCGGCTCGTGCTGCTCCGGGGCGGTCGGGGCGGTCTGGGCAACTGGCATTTCAAGAGCGCCACCAACCAGACGCCGCGCTACGCCCAGCCGGGCGAGGAGGGTGAGGAAGGCACGTTCATCCTCGAACTGAAGGTGCTGGCCGACGTGGGGCTGGTGGGCTTCCCCAATGCGGGCAAGTCTACGCTGCTCTCGGTCGTTTCGGCCGCGAAGCCCAAGATCGCCGACTACGCCTTCACGACGCTGGAGCCGAACCTCGGTATCGTCGAGGTCCGCGACCACAAGTCGTTCGTCATGGCCGACATTCCGGGCATCATCGAGGGTGCGCACGAGGGCCGCGGTCTCGGAACCCGTTTCCTGCGCCATATCGAGCGCAATTCGGTGCTGTTGTTCCTGATTCCCGCCGACAGCGACGACATCCGCCGCGACTACGACGTTCTGCTGGGCGAACTGACGCAGTACAATCCCGAACTGCTGGACAAGGAGCGCCTGCTGGCCGTCACCAAGTGCGACATGCTCGACGAGGACCTGATCGCCGAGATGCGCGGCCACCTGCCCGAAGGCGTGCCGTCGGTCTTCATCTCGTCGGTCTCGGGGCTGAACATCCCGCGGCTCAAGGATATGCTGTGGGAGGCGTTGCAGCGGTAACCCCCGCCCGCGTTGTCCGCGTTGTCCGCGCCGGACGTCCGGCGGTTGGGCGTGTTGCTGCGGAATGCGCTGCCGTGCCGGAAAACTCCGCTTCGCGGTTGGTGATGCGCAGGGTGTATTTCCCGGCGAAATAGTCGATGATTCCATATAAGGAGCCTGTGCCCTGGGGCAGAGGCTCCTTTGCGTAGACGCAGGTCGCGGCGGTCCGCACGGTGAAGGTCCGGCCCCGGGTGTCGACGATCTCGCGCTCGGTGGCGACGGCGCGGCCCGTCTCCGGGTCGGTGTCGCACCAGGTTTTCCCGGCGTCGGCGAAACGCACGTCGTCGAAACGGACGCGTGTGTCGATGTGCCGGGCCGAGACGGCGTCGAACGTAAGGAGCTGTGCGGAGGGTGTCTCGCCGCCGGGCGGTTCGGTGCGGATGTACCGCGCCAGCTCTTCGCGCGGAATGCACCCCGCGCCGCCGTCGCCGGGTGTAGTTCCCAGCTGGATTTTCCCGCCGTAGTCGCACAGCGTAAGGCCGTTGCAGCGTACGGTCGCCACGATGCCGAACGGATAGAGGTCTGCCAGCGGGGAGCCTTCCGCGGCGATCGCGATGCCGCCCGAGGCGTCTTCGACGACGATCGTCCTGTGAAATTCGCCGTAGAGGTCATTGGCCGTGACGAATCCGCGGATGGTGATGTCCTGCGCTATCGCGACGCTGCTCTTCCCGTCGCAGAGCGATTTGAGGTAGGCGACCGAATTCTGCGGCTCCGGAGGACGGACCGTGAATTCGGGCTGCGTGGCCCGGTCGCATCCGGCCGGCAGCGTCAGCAGGACCGGCAGCGTCAGCAGGCTAATGCGTGCAGTCGTTCTCATCGCGCAGTTTGAGGATGTAACGCCCGTCGCCCGCGGCGTCGTACTGGAGAATGCCCGTCAGCGAGACCGTGCCGGCAGGCACTTCGGCGTCGGCGAAACGGGCGTATCGGCGGACGTAGGTGTAGACGGCGTTGCCGTCGGCGTCGGTGAAGCGTTTGTAGCCCGCCCAGGTTGCCGCCGAAAGGTCTTCGGGGGTGTAGCGCACGCCGTCGATGCGGACGAGCGTGCCGCAGCGGCTTTCCGTAAGCGCGGGAATGGCAAGCGGGACAGGGGAGGGCGCAGCCAGGGCTTCGCCGCTGCGGACCAGCACGGCGCCGAGCGCCGCCCGGGAGCCGATGTAGTCCGTTGCGTAGCCGCTTCCGGCGGCGGGCGGACGTCCCGCCTGCAACACCCCGCGGCTTTCGGCGACGGCGAGTCCCCGGAGCGAAAGCGTTACGCGGCTTCCTATGGGGAAGTCGTTGTGCAGGTGGTCGATACCGGCCATCACTTCAAGTCCCGCTTCAGCATCGCAGATGCAGAGCGTGCGGTAGAAATTCTCCGCGCGGTCGCAACTCGCGACCCTCCCCGTGACGACGATGTCGCCCGTAACGGTGAAGGGCGTGCCCGCATAGCGGTCGCGCAGCGCGGCGATGGTCTCCGTCGCGGGTTTCCCCTCGCCGTCGTCGTCCGGTTCCCCGAACCGGGAGTCGTAGCACCCGGTCAGCAGGAGCGCGGCGACGGCGCCGAAAAAAGGTATGGGACGGAAGTGAAGCATATTTTTACGTAATGCGGTGATTCATACGGACCCCGGCCGGTTTGCCGTTAAGCCCTTCCCGGGAGAGGGGCGGACCGGTGAACGACGCCGGAGGCGGCGATAACGACCGGACCGAAGCGGGATGCGGCGTGTCGCGCGGAAGCGTATCCGGCAATGTTATTGTTCGATACGCGAATCTTTCAGTCCCAGGAAGTAGAGGATGCCGTCCAGCCCGATGGTCGAGATCGACTGCCGGGCCGTGGCCTTTACCTTGGGTTTGGCGTGGAAGGCGATGCCCAGGCCCGCGAGGTTGAGCATCGGCAGGTCGTTGGCGCCGTCGCCGACGGCCACCGACTGGGCGATGTTGATCTCCTCGAACTGGCACAGCAGCCGCAGCAGTTCAGCCTTGCGGCGTCCGTCGACCACCTCGCCGACATAGCGTCCCGTGAGGCGTCCGTCCTCGATCTCCAGTTCGTTGGCGTAGACATAGTCGAAGCCGTATTTCTGCCGGAGGTAGTTGCCGAAATAGGTGAATCCGCCGGAGAGGATCGCCGTTTTGTAACCCACGCGTTTGAGAATGGTCATCATGCGTTCCAGCCCCTCGGTGATCGGCAGGCTGCGGGCGATCTCCTCCATGACCGAGACGTCCAGTCCCTTGAGCAGCGCGACCCTCTGCGAAAAGCTTTCGCGGAAATCAATCTCGCCGCGCATGGCGCTGGCCGTGATTTCGCGCACTTTGTCGCCCACGCCCGCGCGCTCGGCCAGTTCGTCGATCACCTCGGTCTCGATCAGCGTCGAGTCCATGTCGAAGCAGATCAGGCGGCGGCTGCGGCGGTAGATGTCGTCCTTCTGGAACGAGACGTCGAGACCGATCTCCGAGAGGTTCATAAATCCCTCCTGCATCGTGCTGCGTTCCTGGTCGGTGAGCGATCCGCGCACCGAGAGTTCGATGCACGACTTGGCGGCGCGGTCGTCCTCGCAGAGGGGCATGCGGCCCGTGAGGCGTTTGATGGCGTCGATGTTCAGCCCGTGCTCGGCCACGACCTTCGTCACCTCGGCGATGTGGCGTGCCGTGACGGTGCGGCCCAGCAGGGTGATGATGTAGCGGTTTTTGCCCTGACGGCCCACCCAGTCGTTGTAGCGTTCCTCGGAGATGGGCGTGAAACGGATCATCACGCCCAGTTCCGACGCCTTGAACAACAGCTCCTTCATGATGCTTCCCGACTTGTCGGCCGTGGTCTTGATCAGGATGCCGAGCGTCAGCGACTGGTGGATGTTGGCCTGTCCGATGTCGAGGATGAAGGCGTCGTAGCGTGCGAGGATCTCGGTGAGCGACGAGGTCATGCCCGGTTTGTCTTCACCCGAAATGTTGATCTGGATAATTTCAACGTTGTTCTGCATCGTATAATGTATGGTGTTTTCCGGCGCTTTCTGCAAAAAGCGCAGACAAAGTTAATAAAGTTCTCTTTTTTTTGGCTATTTTTGCCTCACAAACTTAAAAAACGGAATTATGTGGACATTTTTAGCGGCCGAAGAACCTGCCTCGCTGATCGTGCCGGACAGTGTGCAGAAAGCGAATCTGGCCGAAGCGGTCAATAAGATCGTGAACATGGATTTCAGCACTTTGTTCGGCTCGCTGATTCGTGAATCGCTCTGGATTCTTGTCAAGGTTCTCATTGCGCTGGCCATCTATTTCATCGGGCGCTGGCTCGTGCGCCGCTTCCTGCGGCTGATCGACGTGGCCATGCAGCACCGCAATGTCGACATTTCGCTGCGTTCGTTCACGCGTAATACCGTCAGCGCGTTCTTCACGCTGCTGCTCATCCTGATCGTCGTGTCGACGCTGGGCGTCAACGTGACATCGCTCATCGCCGTCGCGTCGGCCGCCACGCTGGCCATCGGTATGGCTTTGAGCGGCACGGCCCAGAACTTTGCCGGCGGGGTGATGATCCTGCTGATGAAACCCTACCGCATCGGCGACTACATCTCGGCGCAGGGACAGTCGGGAACCGTGCGCGACATCAAGCTCTTCTCGACGGTGATCGCCACGGCCGACAACCAGACGATCTACATTCCCAACAACTCGATCGCGACGGCCATCATCGACAACTATTCCACCTCCGAGACGCGCCGCGTGGACTGGACCGTGGGCATCTCCTACGGCGACGACGTGGATGTGGCCCGCAAGGCCGTCCTTTCGATGCTGGCCGCCGATCCGCGCGTCCTGCCCGATCCCGCCCCGGTGGTGTGGGTCGCTGCGCTGGCCGACAGTTCGGTGAACCTCTCGATCCGCGCATGGGTCAAGAACGCTGACTACTGGAACGTCTTTTTCGAGCATAACGAGCAGTTCTACAAGGAGCTGCCGAAGGCCGGCATCAACTTCCCGTTCCCGCAGATGGACGTGCACCTGACCAAAGAGTAGGGTATGAAAACGCGCCTTCTCACCGTTCTTGCGGCAATGAGCCTTTCGGCCTGCAATCCTGACCGGGGACCCGAGTATACGACCCCGGCGGAATTCGGCGAGGTGACCGTGTCGCCGCAGACCATGGCCTTCGATTCGGAGGTCCGGGTGAAGGTGTCCGTTTCGTGCCCCTACGGGCTGCGCAACGTCTGCATTCTCTACATGCTCGACGGCGACGAGTCCGACGTGAGGACCGTCGCGAAGACCGAGCCGCCAGCCGACGTCACCTCGTTCGATTACGAGGGAGTCATTCCCCGGCAGAGAGCCGGCCGGAAAGTGACTTTCCGGATACGTGCCATCACGGCATACAATGTGCCCTCCTATACGCAGCTTCGGGAATATACGGTTCCCGACGAAGAGGAGGAAGAATCCGAACAACCCATTTAAACAACGAAATAGCAATTTTATGGAACTGAAAGAGATTCTGGCCATTTCAGGCCAGCCCGGACTTTATAAATTCGTGGCGCAGTCCGTGCGCGGCGTGATCGTCGAGTCGCTGCTCGACGGACGGCGCATGAATGCCTCGGCGAATGCCAAGGTGAGCGCCCTTTCGGAGATTTCGATGTTCACCGAAGGCGAGGACATTGCGCTGGCCGACGTTTTCACCCGGATCTACGCCCACACGGGCGGCAAAGAGGCGATCAGCCCCAAGGAGTCGCCCGAGAAGCTGAAAGCCGCGTTTGCCGAGGTGCTTCCCGAGTACGACCGCGACCGGGTGCATGTTTCGGACATCAAGAAGTGTTTCGCGTGGTACAACACGCTGGTCGGGGCGGGATTCACGGAGTTCAAACTTCCGGCCGAGAACGAATAGCGAAAAATATCCCGGCCCGTGCCGGGACGAACCGAAAGCCGCTGCGGCTTTCATAAAGACCTGTCGTTATGGAGAGGAAAACGAAAGTGCTGGCACTGGTTGCCCACGACAACATGAAACGCGACCTGGCGGAGTGGGTCGACTGGAACAGCCGCAAGTTGAGCCGCCACCATTTGGTATGTACGGGTACGACCGGCAAGATGGTCGAAAAGACCCTGCGCGACCACCGGGAGGAGCACGAGGACGAGACGGAGGAGAAACCCGAGCTGAAAATCACGCTGCTCAAGTCGGGTCCGCTGGGCGGCGACCAGCAGCTGGGGTCGCTCATCGCCGACGGAAAGATCAATGCGCTGATTTTCTTCTGGGACCCGATGTCGGCCCAGCCGCACGACGTCGACGTGAAGGCGCTGCTGCGTCTGGCGACGCTTTACAACGTCCCGACGGCCATCAACCGTTCGTCGGCCGATTTCCTGATCTCCTCGCCGCTGTACGAGGACGACGGCTACGAACCCGTCGTGAAGGATTACAAGGCCTATGTCGAGCGGGTGCTGAAATAGGCGATGGATTGAAAAGGGAACGGGCGTGAATTTCACGCCCGTTCCCTTTTTCGCTATTAAGTGTACGCAGAGGTTGTTTTTGCAGGAATCCGAAGCGTTTACTCCATGTCCAGCGGCATGGATTCGATGACCGCTTTGTTGGCGGCCTTGAGCCGTTCGGGAAGCACCTTCATCACCTTGCGGTCGTAGGTGAACAGACCGTTCACTTCGCCCTCCACGTCGGTGGTCTGGGTGTAGACGGCGCCCGAGAAGCCCAGACGCACGTATTTGATCAGGCTTTTGGCGTATTTCTCATACTCTGCCGTCACCTCCTCCGGGGTCTTGAACTGCACGTAGCCCCAGTTGCGCTTGTTCCACCAGAGGTGTCCCTCCATGGGCAGCCCGATGCCGCCGTATTCGCCCAGCACGTTCACGCGCTGCGGATCGAAGAGTTTCATGGCGGGACCCGGGTAGTTGTGCAGGTCGAGCATGTGGCCGCAGGGACGGTGGTTGCCGCCGCTGGCGGGGTTGACCAGACGCGAGGGATCGTACTCCATGCTCCAGTTCACGATGCGCTCGGTGTCGAACTGGCCCCATGCCTCGTTGAAGGGAACCCATACCACGACGCTCGGGGAAGACATGCAGAAATCCATGATCTCCTTCCACTCCTTGCTGAAGTTGTCCTTCGACTCCTGCGTGCGGTTCTTGTCCGTACCGCCGTTGTAGGTGTACATTTCCCACTTGTTGCCCATGTCTCCCGAGGGCATGTCCTGCCATACGAGGATGCCTTCGCGGTCGCAGTGGTAGTACCAGCGCGCCGGCTCGACCTTCACGTGCTTGCGGATCATGTTGTAACCCAGCTCCTTGGTCTTCAGAATGTCGAACAGCAGCGCTTCGTCGGTCGGTGCGGTGAAAAGTCCGTCGGGCCACCAACCCTGGTCGAGCGGACCGAAGTGGAAGAGCGGTTTGTCGTTGAGCGTCATGCGGAGGATGCCGCCCTTGTCGCGCTTGGTTCCGATCTTGCGCATGGCGGTGTACGAATCGACCTTGTCGACGGTTTTCCCGCCCTGCCTGAGCGACACTTCCATGTCGTAGAGGAACGGCGAGTCGGGGCTCCAGAGTTTCGGCTCGGCGATGCCCAGACGCAGCGGGTTTCCGGGAAGTCCCGTCGCCGAAGCCACGAGCTTGCCCTTGTCGAGGATCTTCACCTCCACCAGATCGCCCGTCGTGCAGTTTTCGGCCGCCACGGTTACGGCGATGTTCTTCTGGTCCAGGTTGGGAATGGCCTTGATGCCCGAGATGTGGCTCTTCGCCACCGGTTCGATCCACACGGTCTGCCAGATGCCGCTGACCGGCGTGTACCAGATGCCGTTGGGGTTCAGCACCTGCTTTCCGCGGGGCTGGTATCCCTTGTCCGTGCCGTCGAACACGCGTACGACCAGCTTCTGCTCGCCTTTGGCCTTGAGATAGGGGGTGATGTCGAGCGAAAAGGGCGTGAAGCCGCCCGTGTGCGAGCCTGCAAGGATGTCGTTCACGAATACGTCGGCTTTCCAGTCCACCGCGCCGAAGTTCAGCAGCACGTTGCTGCCTTTCCAGGCGGCGGGCACGCTGAACGTGCGGCGGTACCAGAGTTCATCCTTCTCGGTGAGGCCCTTCTGCACGCCCGACAGCGAGGATTCGACAGCGAAGGGGACGAGGATCTTTCCGTCCATCGTTTTCGGTTCCATGGCGCCGACGGGTTTGATGGCATAGTCCCACAGGCCGTTGAGATTCACCCACTGCGCGCGTACCATCTGCGGACGCGGGTATTCGGGAAGCACATTGGCCGGGTCGACCTTTTCGGCCCATGGCGTCTTGATTTTGTCGCCCACGGGTTTCCACTGGGCAAAGGTGCACAGCACGCTCAGCGCTGCCACGGTTGTCAGAATTGTTTTTTTCATTATTGATTGATAAGAGGGTTGAATATAGTGTTTGCTGTTTACTGTCTCTTCTTCTTGGACTGTCCGGGGTAAGGCTCTACCATGCAGCGCTTTGCCCAGGCTTCATACGCTTTGGTCATCTCTTCGACCTTTGCGGGGGTCCTGCTCCGGATTTTCGAGCACATATATCTGATGGTTGTCCGTATTGCCATCGTCGTCGCTCAAATAGATATACCGACAGGTTCGCGATCCGGCGCAGCGACATGGCGTTTACGGGAGCTTTCATGGTTGGGTTGGTTTTAAAATCCTGATTTACGAATACAAATTTCGTAAATTAAAATTTTTTACCTGCCATATTTTGATCAGAAAAAAGCAAGATTTAGTCAAAATGCCCCGCAGGGGTTCGGTTGGCGAAAAATTGTCGTCGATTGGTCAAATATTGGTGCCCCGGAACAGCTGATGTATTTATATTTGTATGCCAATCGAAATCGTGCATTATTTTATGCTATTCTTCAAACGCCCGGCTTTCGGCCGAATCTACGCCTTCGAGGTGGACGGCTACGGGAACCGCACCGGCCTGCTCAACAGCATTACGGTCGAGTAGGGACCGGTATGATTCCGATGAAAAAGCGGGGCCGCACACATTGCGGCCCCGCTTTTTCACAGGTTGTGCGACAGCGGTGCCGGAACCGCTTCGCTCAAATCGTAGCCGCCCCAGCGGCAGGCGATCTCGTCGAGCGTGGCGAACAGCTCGGCGGTGTCGAGCGATGTCACGAGTTTCAGCCGTGTGGACTTGAAGTCGGGCAGCCCCTTGAAATAGTTGGTCATGTGACGCCGCATTTCGAGGATTCCGACATGGTCACCCTTGATTTCGAGCGATTTCTGTAAATGTTCCTTCGCGATGGCCACGCGTTCCGCGACCGACGGCTGCGGCAGCGCTTCGCCCGTCGAGAGGTAGTGCTTCACTTCGCGGAATATCCACGGCCGGCCGTAGGTCGCCCGGCCGATCATCACGCCGTCCACGCCGTAGCGGTCGAACATCTCGCGGGCTTTCGGACCTGAATCGACGTCGCCGTTGCCGATGATCGGAATGCGTATCTGCGGGTTGTTCTTCACCTTGCCGATCAGCGTCCAGTCGGCCTCGCCGCGGTACATCTGCGCCCGCGTGCGCCCGTGAATGGTGAGGGCCGCAATGCCGACATCCTGCAACCGCAGGGCTATCTCTTCGATGTTTTTCGACTCCTCGTCCCATCCGAGGCGGGTTTTCACCGTCACGGGCTTCTTCACCGCCGCGACGATCCGGCGCGTCATCTCGACCATCAGCGGCACGTCGCGCATCATCCCCGACCCGGCTCCGCGCCCGGCGATCTTCTTCACCGGGCAGCCGAAATTGATGTCGATCACGTCGGGACCGGCCGCCTCGGCCATGCGCGCCGCCTCGACCATCGGGTCGATCAGGTGGCCGTATATCTGAATGCCCACGGGGCGTTCCGCGTCGTCGATTTCGAGTTTCTTGAGCGATTTCGCCGCGTCGCGGATCAGCCCGTCCGACGAGATGAACTCGGTGTAGACCATGTCGGCGCCGAAGCGTTTGCACATGTAGCGGAACGACGGGTCGGTCACGTCCTCCATCGGAGCGAGCAGCAGGGCGCGTTCGCCCAGTTCTATATTTGCGATTTTCATGGCTGTTGTTTCTGGCTGACGAGGATTTTGTCGATGCGCGCGCCGTCCATGTCCACGATTTCGAACGTGAAGCCGTTCCATTCCAGTTTCTCGCCCGTGGCGGGAATGTGGGCCAGTTGGTCGAGGATCAGGCCGCTGACGGTGTTGTAGGCGTTGCAGGGCAGGGCGTTTTCCAGACCGAACCAGTCGAGAAAGTCGTAGAAAGGGCATTGTCCGTCGACCAGACAGCTGCCGTCTTCGCGCCGGACGATGTCCGGCTCCTCGCGCGGGTCGGGCAGTTCGCCGACCAGGGCTTCGAAAATGTCGCGCAGGGTGATGATGCCGCGCGTCACGCCGAATTCGTCGCAGATGATGCCGTAGCCCAGCTGTTCCGTGCGCAGCTGTTCGAGGGCGTTGTAGACCTCGAACCCTTCGTGGAAGAATTTCGCCGGAGCGACCAGCCTGCGCAGGTCGAATCCCTCGTCGCCCAGGTGCAGGAAGAGGTCTTTGAGGCAGACCACGCCCAGCAGTTTGTCGAGACTTCCCTCGCCGACGGGGTAGCGGTTGTGGGGCGCTCGGGCCACCGTCTCGCGGATCTGCGCCGCGGACGCCGCCGCGTCGATCCATGCCAGTTCGCTGCGGTGGGTCATGATCGACTCCACGGTGCGGTCGCCCAGCGAGAAGACGCGGCCCATGATCTGCTGTTCGACCGCCTGCACCTCGCCGTCCTCGGCGCCTTCCTGGATGATCGAACGGATTTCCGCCTCGGTGACCTTGCTCTCGGCCCGTTGCAGGCCCAGCAGGCGGGCGACGCCCGCCGTGCTTCTGGAGAGCAGCCACACGAAGGGCGACGCCGCGACCGAAAGCAGCCGCATCGGCTGCGCAACGATTTTTGCGGCCCGCTCGGCGGCGTTCATGCCGATGCGTTTGGGAACCAGTTCGCCGAAGATGATCGTGAGGTAGGTGACCGCGATGACGATAGTGACCTGCGCCGTGACGGTCGCCGTGCGCAGCGGAATGCCCAGTCGGGCCAGCTCTCCGCCGAATTTCGCCGCCAGCGTGTCGCCGGAGTAAATACCCGTGAGAATGCCGATCAGGGTGATGCCGATCTGTACGGTCGAGAGGAACCGGTCGGGGTCTTTGGCCAGTTTCAGGGCCTGGCGGGCGCCTGCGCTGCCTTGCCGGGCCTGCATCTCCAGATTCGAGCGGCGGGCCGATATGAGCGCGATCTCCGACATGGCGAACAGCCCGTTGAGCAGGATCAGCAGCAGAATGACGAGAATTTCCATGGAATGTCTTGTCGGTTTGTGTCGCAAAGATAATGGATGTCGGGCTAAAACCAAAGAATATGGTCCCGGGGGAATTGCTTATTCGCTGAAAAACGCTAAATTTGCAGGCAAAATCTATTGGATATGAATATCGAAACCTTTATTTCGGATGCGGTCCGCCGGTCGGTGGAGGCGCTTTACGGTGAGCTTGGCGACGAGCAGTTGCAGATTCAGAAGACCCGCAGGGAGTTCGAGGGCGACTATACCCTCGTAACCTTTCCGCTGCTCCGGCGAAGCCGCAAGTCGCCCGAAGCCACCGCGACCGAAATCGGCGAATACATGGCGGCCAACGTCCCCGAGATCGCGTCGTTCAACGTGATCAAAGGTTTCCTCAACCTTTCGCTCGACAGCGCGTTCTGGGCGGCCCGCTTCGCCGAGGTCGCTGCCGACGAACGTTTCGGGCAGGCTCCCGCGACGGGCCGTACCGTGATGGTCGAATATTCGTCGCCCAACACCAACAAGCCGCTCCATCTGGGGCATATCCGCAACAACCTGCTGGGTTACTCCGTAGCGCAGATTCTCAAGGCCAACGGCCATACGGTCATCAAGGCCAATCTGGTGAACGACCGCGGCATCCACATCTGCAAGTCGATGCTGGCGTGGAAGCTCTACGGAAACGGCGAAACCCCGGCTTCGTCGGGGATGAAGGGCGATCACCTCGTGGGCAAGTACTACGTGGAGTTCGACAAACACTACAAGGCGCAGATCAGGGAGCTGGTCGCGCAGGGACAGCCGGAGGACGAGGCCAAGAAAAACGCCCCGATCATGCTCCAGGCGCAGGAGATGCTGCGCAAGTGGGAGGCCCGGGACTCCGAGGTGTACTCGCTCTGGGAGATGATGAACGGCTGGGTTTACGAGGGTTTCGACGTGACCTACAAGGCGTTGGGCGTCGATTTCGACAAGGTCTATTACGAGTCGCAGACCTACCTGCTGGGCAAGTCGCTCGTCGAGGAGGGGCTTAAAAAGGGTGTCTTCTACCGCCGTCCCGATAATTCGGTGTGGATCGACCTCACGGCCGACGGACTGGACGAGAAACTGCTGCTGCGCGGCGACGGCACGTCGGTCTACATGACGCAGGACCTCGGCACGGCTTTCCGCCGCTTCGAGGACAACAAGCTCGACGACATGATCTACGTCGTAGGCAACGAGCAGAACTACCACTTCCAGGTGTTGAAGCTGGTGCTCAAGAAATTGGGCTACGCCGACTGGAGCGATCATATCACCCACCTCTCCTACGGCATGGTGGAGCTTCCCGAGGGCAAGATGAAGTCGCGCGAGGGTACGGTGGTCGACGCCGACGACCTGATCGAAGGCATGGTCTCGACGGCCCGCGAGATGTCGGCCGAGCTGGGCAAGCTCGACGGATGCTCGGAGGAGGAGGCCAATGCCGTTTCGACGATGGTCGGGCTGGGTGCGCTCAAGTACTTTATATTAAAGGTCGATCCCAAGAAAACGATGCTGTTCGATCCCCGCGAGTCGATCGACTTCAACGGCAATACGGGTCCTTTCATCCAGTACACCCATGCGCGCATCCGCTCGGTGCTTCGCAAGGCCGCCGAGGCGGGCATCGACTTCGGAGGAGCCGCCACGGCGGATTACCTGCGCGAGGAGATCGACCTGGTGAAGTCGCTGACGGAGTATCCGTCGGTGGTGAAGTCCGCGGGCGAGAACTTCGCGCCGTCGGTCGTCGGGGCCTATGTCTACGAGCTGGCCAAGCAGTTCAATGGCTATTACCACGACCATTCGATCCTCAAGGAGGAGAACGCCGGGGTGCGCACGATGCGTCTCCAGCTGGCGCAGCAGGTCGCCCGCGTCATCAAGGAGGGCATGAAACTGCTGGGCATCGACGTCCCCGAACGCATGTAACGCATTCTGTGATAATGAAAAACGGAGGTTTCGGCGAAACCTCCGTTTTTTCGTGCCGTTAGCGTGGTACGAATCTTGCGAGAGACGAGGACGTTAACTAACACTATTTTAGCGTGAAAACATTTGCATCAACTTTCGCTCTTTCTCTCGCGTTGTGTGCCGCTGCCGGAGCGACGGCCCAAACCAAGAGTGCGGTTCCGGCTCCTGCGGCCGATACCGTATTGCTGTCGGAGACTGCCGACGGAGACTACATCGTTCGCAGGTTCACCGTCAAAAGCCGCGGCGACGCCGACTATTCGATTCGCTACCAGATCAATCTGGCGACGCTCAACGCCGCGCTCAACGGCAATCCGCAGGAGCTGGACGGACTCAACGCCTTTGTGGACAACCTCGTGAAGGATACGCTCCGGCAGGTCTGCGCCGTGACGATCACGGGCTATTCTTCTCCCGACGGTCCGCTGAAGTTCAACGAAGCGCTGGCTGCCAAGCGGGCCGGCGATTTCAAGGCGTATGTCGACAGGAAGTACGATTTCTCGAAAAAGTACAAGGTGACGGTGAATTCCGTCGCCGAGGATTGGGAGACGTGCCGCGCGCTGGTCGCACAGTCGTCGATGCCCGACCGGCAGTCCGTGCTGAACGTCATCGACGGCAAGCAGTCGTCCGATCAGAAAGAATTGGCGCTCAAGAAGATGCCGGCTGCGTGGAGCTACCTGAAAAAGAACGTTCTGCCGAAACTGCGCCGTGTCGAACTGACGATCGGCTACGGTGCGGGCAACATCGTCGAGCAGCGCACCATGATCCCCAAACCCAAACCGGTTCCGCAGCCGCAGCCCGCGCAACCCGCTGAACCGTATGTCGTTGTCGACGAGCAGGTGAACGGAATCATCGTCGAGATGCCCGACAGGCACGAATACAAGAAGGAGGTGCGCGAGGAGTCCCGGGAGGTGAAGAAGGAGGCGAGGGCCGCCGAGCGGCTCGCCCGAAAAGAGGCTCGCGAAGCGCAGAAGATAGTCCGCCAGCAGGAGAAGGCTGCCAAAAAGATCGCTAAAAAGGAGGCCAAGGCCGCCAAGAAAGCCGAGAAGGCCGCCAAAAAGACCTACAAGGAGCTTGAAAAAATGTAATGAAAAAGGATTCCGGAAATCCGGAATCCTTTTTTGTCCGCCGCCCGCCCGGGAAATAATTCCCGGGGCCGCAGTCCGAAAATGTTTGATAATCCGAAACGTTTTATTACCTTTGTCAGAGCAAAAATTTTAAAATCGACTGAATATGGCAAATTTACGAAACCTGAAGAAGGAGATTGACTACCGCCTTGAGGAGGTTGTTTTCGACTGCGATATGGCTATCTGTTTCCAGCCTTCGAAAGAGAAGGAGATTTTCGAGGTGATGCAGGAGGCCGTCGGCGTTCGCAACGATCTGTTCGCCAAAGCGATGAATCCCGCTGAGCCGCACAATCCGTCGCTCGTCCGCAAGCACTACGCTGCCCTGCGCGCCGAGATGGACGACGTTTTCGGCAAACTTTTCGAAAAGTTGAGCAAGATCAACGAGAAGAAATAGGGTAGTCCCTTCCGCTGAAAAACAACGGAGCGCCTCATGCGGGGCGCTCCGTTCGTTTTATTCGTGGTCGCGGCAGCAGTCGCCGGGGTGGTGTTCCAGCACGGTGTGGGGGATGTGCCCGTGCGATACCAGTTGAATCGGGCAGTCGTAGTTGCGCAACTGTTCCTCGGTCAGAATGTTCGAACGATGGCGGTGTACCTGCCGGTTGACGCAGACGATCTCCTTCACGACGCTGGTGATCGTACCGATGTCGTGCGACACCATGACGATCGCCATGCGGGCGTTCAGTTCATGCAGCGTGCGGTAAAGCTCCTTCTCGAATTTGTTGTCCACGAAATTCGCGGGTTCGTCCAGGATCAGCAGCTTCGGGTCCGAGATCACGGCCCGGGCCAGCAGCGCCCGCTGCATCTGCCCGCCCGACACCTCGCCGATGGGGCTGCGGGCCGTGTCGGCGATTCCCGATGCCGCAAGCAGTTCCATCGCTCTGGCACGGTCCTCCTTCGTGTAGCGGGAGCTGAATCCGCGGCGGCCCTGCAATCCCGACAGTACGACCTCGAGGACCGAGATCGGGAATGCGCGGTCGAAATCCGAAATCTGCGGCATGTAGCCGATCAGCCGTTCCTTCCCGCGGAACAGCTCCGGGGCGAGAGTCAGCTCTCCGGTGTGGGGGACGGTTCCCAGGATGGCCTTTACGAGCGTCGTTTTCCCGCCGCCGTTGGGACCTATGACCCCCAGGAAATCGAGGTCCGCAATCTCCAGGTCGACGTGCCGGAGGGCCTCGTAGCCGTCGTATGCGACACTTACGTCGCGCAGCGTTACCAGATTCATTTTGCCGTGATTGAATCGGTCATTGCGTCGATGGCGCCGATGGCGTCTTCGTCCAGCGGGTCGATCTCCACGTATTCGGCGTCGATGTCGCGGGCGATGATCTCCACGGTCGATGCCGGGAACTGGTTCTGGTAGAAAATCCGCCGCACGCCGTCCTCGCGGGCCTGCCGGATAACCGCCGTCAGCTGTTTGGCCGACGGTTCCTTGCCGTCGGCTTCGATGGCCACCTGCCGCAGTCCGTAATCGCGTGCGTAGTAGGTGAGTGCGGGATGGTAGACGATGAAGTACTTCACGCCGCTCCGGGCGATCTTCTCCGCCGTGCGGATGTCCAGTTCCTTGAGCGAGCTGCGCAGCCGGTTGTAGCCGGCCTCGTATTTCACCGAGTCGGGATAGGCGTTGCGAATTGCCTCGTAGGCGTTTGCGGCCATTGTTTGCAGGGCTTTGGGCGAGGTCCAGACGTGGGGGTCTACACCGTGGGCATGCCCGTGGTCGTGTCCGTGGTGGCCGTGCGAGCAGGAGCCTGCGATCAGGTCGATACCGCGGCTCAAGTTCACGACTTTCGCCTGATCCCCGACTTTGCCCAGCAGGGTGGTTTCGAAGTCGATCAATCCCACGTTGAAAATGAGCTGTGCCTTGTTCAGCTCCACGAACTGCCGGGGCGTCGGCTCGAACGTCTCGGGACTTGCTCCGGGCGGCACGAGCACCTCAATTTTGAAATCGTCGCCGACAATCCCCTCCACGATGCTGCGCAGCGGGGGGATCGAGACGTAAAACGTATTCTCCCCGGCGGGCTGTTCCGGCGTGCAGGCCGCGAGCAGCAGGGCTGCCAGTAAGTATGCCGATAATTTACGCATGGTTGACAATCAATGATTTGTGATTTATACGGTAGGGTAGTCCCCTGTATTTTGTGCAAAGGTAGTAAAATTACCCGTAGCGGCGGGATTTTGCGGCCTGTTTTGTCGTTTCGGCCGAAATGTTTATCTTTGGCCCCCGATTAAAATCCCCGTATGCCGATAAACAATCCGAAAGAGGTCCTCGCCCTGGTGGAGAGGGCCGCCTCCGACAAGATTTCGCTTCCCGTTCGCAAAATATTGATTTTAGCGTTTTTAGCTGGCGCCTATATTTCTATGGGAGGCTTGTTTTCCATCGTGATAGGGTATGGCTTTCCGTCGATGGCTCCTGCTCCGGGATTGCAGCGCCTGCTCTCCGGACTTGTCTTCCCGCTGGGCCTTATGCTGGTCGTTTTCGCAGGAGCGGAACTCTTTACGGGCAATAATGCCGTGCTGATCCCCGGTGCATTGGGACGACGTTATGGATGGCGTAAGGTGTTGTTAAATTGGATGTTGGTCTATGCCGGAAATTTTGTCGGGTCGCTGTTTTTCGCCTGTTTTCTCGTGAAACTTCCCGGCATGCTCTCTGCCGAGGTGTGGCGTTCGGCGGCCGTCGGCATTGCCGAGGCGAAGGTCTCGATGCCGTGGCTCACGGTGTTCCTGCGGGGTGTCGGCGCCAACTGGCTGGTGTGCCTGGCCGTGTGGCTGGGTTTGAGCGCCAACGATGTTGCGGGCCGGCTGCTGGGATTGTTTTTCCCGATAATGTGTTTTGTGGCAATCGGTTATGAACACAGCGTCGCCAATATGTTTTTCATTCCGCTGGGCATGATGCACGGTGCATCGGTCACCGTGTCCGATTTTCTGCTTGCCAATCTTGTTCCCGCGACTTTGGGCAATGTCGTCGGCGGAGCGGTCTTTGTCGGCGGTATCTATTGGTATGTCAATAAGTAAATGTTACAAATGTAAAATCCTAAAGGACAGCGTAGTAAGCAGCACAAAATCACTTATAATTTAACATAATGACAATATTAATTCAATTACCTTTGTACTGTATTGAAGTTGTATTGAGACTAAAATTCTTTACATCTGTAACTGATCACAGTTAACACGTAACTGTAACCGAATTTAACAACACATTGTGTGTGATAAATCCCGCCCGTTTTATTTTATTGAAAAAGCATCCCGATTAAAGGATGCTTTTTTTATAGTCACCGGCCGGACGATTTGCCGGACGAGTTAAATTCATTTTGGATTTTAAGCTTCGGCCGGTGGCGGATTATCTTCCTGTGCGTGCAATATTCACAAAAATATTCCGGGCGATGGCTTTTAGCGCTTTGTCGGCGTGAAACTCTCGAAGGTAAGGTCATCGTACAATATTACGATCCGCCGGACGGCGACGTCTGTCCGTGTGCCGGAAAATGGAGCCGTTGCCGGCGGCGCCGGATTTTCGGACGTTGTCGAAGCCGGCTCCTGATGCGGCGGGTTGAGCGGCGTATTCCGGGTCGGACCGAACAATCCGTCGGAGATCGACGATTCGACCGCAGTGGCCGGTGCGGATTGTTCGGGTTCGCTGTCGCGATACATCTTGTCGGAATCGAGCAGCAGCCAGTCGGGATTGATTCGCGGGAACCTCCGGAGAATCTTTTGTAACAAATCGAAGCCCGGTTTGTTTCGCCCGGCGAGAATATGGGAAATTCCCGCCGGATTGATTTCGAGCAGTTCCGCGAGCTGGCTCGGCTTCAATCCTTCGTTTTTCATCAGATCGAGCAATTTTTCCCTCATCAGCGCAAATTTTTACAAATATAAAGTTTTTTCTTTTGTAAAACAAGTAAAATCTACATTTGTAAAATGTTAATAAGTGTCGACAAAGTTTACAAGTGTAAATAAGTCGATATGGTTAAATTTGCATGCAATCTATTTGTTAAAGCGTTATTTTAGATAAATAACGATAAATATATGGTATTTGAATATTTACGCTGTGAACTATTGGCGCAGTCTACTTGTAGCTGGTTATTGATGGATTAGACTATATGATATTGAATTGTTTCTTTAAGTAATATTCGTAAATGACTGATTAATGAGTATATATTGCTCAATGTTTAATATTTTGATCGCTTGTTGGTCGCTCTGAAATTGCAGTTTATTTAAAGGATGTCGGATTATTACAATTGTAACTATTGACATCTTTAACAAACAAATGTGATTTACAAATGTAATTACATATGGAAATGACGCGGACATTATGTATTTACATTTGTAAATACACTACCCTATTTTGTAAAAATGAATGCATTTTCAAGCTATTTCCGAACCCTTATCAGACATTTTGTTAACATCTCCGGATTTCGGATTTATTATGTTAAATAAAAAGAGGCCGGATAGTGTTGATAACCCACTATCCGGCTTAAATACAGCTTGTTGTAGATTTGTAAACAGCCTTCTATTTCGAGAGTTTATCGGCTATTTCGCGGAACTCTTCCGGCGTCAGATTGAGCTTTTCGCGGTGGAAATCCACGTCGTTTTCGCTCTGGATGGGGATCAGATGAATGTGTGCATGGGGGACTTCGAGGCCTAAAACGACGACTGCTACCCTTGCACACGCTATTTCCCGCTTGATTTTGGCTGCGACTTCTTTGGCGAAAAGCATCATGCCTGCCAGCGTTCGGTCATCGAGGTCGAAAATATAGTCCACCTCCTTTTTGGGAACGACCAGCGTATGGCCTTTTGTCAGCGGATTGATGTCGAGAAATGCGTAGTAGTCTTCGTTTTCGGCTACTTTGTACGAGGGAATCTCCCCTGCGATGATGCGTGAAAAAATAGTTGCCATATCTTTGTTTTTAGGTTTTGCCTATTTAGCGACCGGGGCGTCTTCCGAAGTTTCGGCTGCATTTTTTTCTGCGGCGATTCGTTTATTGCGGATCAGTTCCTTGATGCTGTTAAATACATTGACAAGGATCATTATCAGCAGCAGACTGTCGGTGAATGTGAACTTGTCCGGTTCTGCAAAAAGCCCGAAAATCGCCCATGTCGTGAATAACGCACCCCAGAACCAAAGCGCCCTGCGCTGCATTCGGACCGTTTTCGCGGCTTCCCGCCGGCGGTATTCTTCCAGCCATTTATTTTCCCGAGGTGTCATATTCGTCATTTATCGAGGCTTCTGCTGTGGAGAGAGTGGGTCAGAGATCGCCCCATGGCCTCTTGCCCGCCAAAATACGCCTGTTATTGACAATGCCAAGAAGGATGCTGACGAGGGAGAGGGCGATCCCCAACGCTCCAAACCAGTCCGACCGGGAGATGACATCGGTACGGAATAAGTAGATTCTCCATCCAATACTTGCGGCGATTGCGCATCCGAGCAGGATGTATTGCAGTTTCAGATTGCGTTTTGCCTTGTCCGGGTCCCGGGCGGCGGCCCGCCAACGCAGTTCTTCGGGCGTCAAGAGGGCTTTAGGCTTGGTTTCAGGCATCTTATTCCTCGAACTTGGGTTTCAGTATTTCCGAGTAGATAATCGCCTGCCGGAGGTTGAATTCTTCGGTCTGGGACGTTGTTGCCGCATCCGGTGCATTGTTCGTGAGGGAATGCGCGGCGATTTCGTCATTCCCGCTGTCGTCCATGAGCCGGTTGACGGTCTGGTGGCGTAAATGCCCCCTCCCGGCGGCTTTCGGCGTCGTATGTTCCGGTGCGTATTCCTCGGCGGGAATCTCCTCCAGACTCTGGCATTCGTCCGGAAAAACGGGTGCAACGGGCCACGGCGCAGGGCGCGGAGCCGGCATCGGGTCCGGTTCGGACTCCGGGTGTGCCTGCGAGGGCCACGCCTCTTCGTGGCCGGGTGTGCGGGCGCCTTTTCCGCGGGCCTTGCGCGATTGCGATACGACGTTGAATATCATCGCTCCGGCGATGATCACGACCCATATTACCGTTGTGAAATCATCCATGTCTTTAACTCAATGTTCGTTTGACACTCTCTATACCCTTTATCTTGCGCAGTTTGTCCATCACGGCGTGGAGACTTTCGGCGTCCTTCACGTAGAGGCTGACGTTGCCTTCGAAAATGCCGTCGTGGCTGTGGATGTTCACTTCGCGGATATTGATGTTGAAATCGGCGCTTACGACCTTCGCCAGGTCGAGCAGGATGCCCTGCCGGTCGATGCCGCGCAGTTCCGTGGTCACCAGGTAGGACATGGCCTTGTGCTGCGACCATTTGATCTCCTCCTTGACGATGTTGCGGCCGAACTGTGTCGCAAGACGGTTCAGCTCGTCGCACGTGGCCTTGTGTACGATGATGTTTCCCGAGGCGGGGTCTCGATACCCTACCACCTTGTCGCCCGGAATGGGCTTGCAGCACTCCGCGATTTCGAACTGCGGTTCCGTGGCCGGAGCCTCCTCTGCCGGGGCGATTTCGCCCGGAATTGCGGCATCGTCCGTCTCGTCCTCCTTCTTCTGGGGGATGAAGAGGGTCCAGAATTTGAGTATCTTGCTCTTGGAGTTGACCTTGAGGGCTTTGTCCAGGTTGTCGAGCGAGACGATTCCCGCTCCGATCTTACTGTACAGCTCCTCCTTGTTCTTGCTGTCGTAAATGGGCGTGATCTTGCGCAGTACGCGGCCGCTCAACTTGACGTTCAGCGACTTCATCTTTTCGTCGAGCATCTGCATGCCCCGCTCGATGTTGTTCTGCCGTTCGCGTTTGAGGAAACTCTTGATCGACTGTTTGGCCTTGGCCGTGGTGACCGTTTCGAGCCATTCGGGCTTGGGACGGGCGTTGTCGGCCGTGATGATCTCGATCTGGTCGCCGCTGTTGATCTGCGTGGTGATCGGTTCGAGTTTGTGGTTGATCTTGGCGCTGATGGCGCTGTTTCCGATCTTCGAGTGGATGTCGTAGGCGAAGTCGAGGGCCGTGGCTCCGAACGGCATTTTCCGGGCTTCGCCCTTGGGGGTAAATACCACTATTTCCGACGTATACAGCGATAACTTAAAGTTGTCCAGAAAGTCCACGGCGTTCTCCGTCGGACTGTTCAGCGCCGCGCGTATCTGTTTCAGCCACTTGTCGAATTCGTCCTCGTCCTGCGAAATGGTCGCATGCTTGTATTTCCAGTGGGCGGCGAACCCGCGTTCGGCGATGTCCTCCATGCGCTGCGTGCGGATCTGCACCTCGACCCACACTCCGTCGGGTCCCATCACCGTCGAGTGCAGCGCCTCGTAGCCGTTGGCCTTGGGCATCGAAATCCAGTCCCGCAGCCGGTCGGGCTTGGGGGTGTAAATGTCGGTGATCGTGGAGTAAATCTGCCAGCATTGGGTTTTCTCCGACGGAAACGGCAGCGGCTTGAAGACGATGCGGATGGCGAACAGGTCGTAAATCTCCTCGAAAGGAATCTGCTTGCGCTGCATCTTGCTCCAGATCGAGTAGACGCTTTTCACGCGTCCCGAAATCTCGTAGTTGATGTTGTCGCGGTTGAGCGAGGCGATGATCGGGGCGTTGAACTTGTTGATGAACTCCCGGCGCGAAGCTTCGCTTTCCTGCAATTTCTGCGTGATTTCGGCATACTGCTGCGGGAAGCGGTACTTCATGCAGAGGTCCTCCAGTTCGCTCTTGATCGAGTAGAGCCCCAGCCGGTAGGCCAGCGGCGCGAAGAGGTAGATCGTCTCGCCCGTGATCTTGATCTGCTTGTTCATCGGCATCGCCCCCAGCGTGCGCATGTTGTGCAGGCGGTCGGCGATCTTTATCAGGATCACCCGTACATCGTCGGAGAGCGTGAGGAGCACTTTACGAAAATATTCGGCCTGCTCGGAGGTGTCGGCGTTGAACACGCCGGACATTTTCGTCAGTCCGTCGACCATCGAGGCGATTTTCGGGCCGAAAATGCGTTCCATGTCCTCCACGGAGTATTCCGTGTCCTCCACGACGTCGTGCAGCAGGGCCGCGACGACCGATTTCACGCCCAGCCCGATCTCCTCGATGACGATCTTGGCTACTGCAATAGGATGCAGGAGGTACGGCTCGCCGGAGCGGCGCCTTACCCCCTCGTGTGCCTCCTTGGCCAGGAAAAATGCACGTTTGATGAAGTTCCAGTCCTCGTCGTTCTTGCAGATCTTGGTGCACGAGAGGAGCAGGTCGTCCCATTTCTCCTTTATAAGGTTCTCATCCTCGGCAGTATATCCCATAGACTACTCCTTTTTGGTGGTCTTCATGGCTTCGCGGACCTTGGCCTCGATCTCGTTGCGCAGCTCCTCGTCGTTTTTCAGCAGCTCCTTGACGGCGTCGCGTCCCTGTCCGATCTTGCGGTCGCCGTAGGAGAACCATGATCCGGCCTTCCTGACCACGCCGTAATCGACGCCCAGGTCGACGATCTCGCCGATCTTCGAAATGCCCTCGCCGAACATGATGTCGAACTCCGCGCGTTTGAACGGAGGGGCCACCTTGTTCTTCACGACCTTGACCTTCGTGCGGGTTCCCAGCTGGTCCTCGCCGTCCTTGATGACCGACATGCGGCGGATGTCGATACGCACCGAAGCGTAGAATTTCAGCGCATTGCCTCCCGTGGTGGTCTCGGGGTTGCCGTAGACCACGCCGATCTTGTCGCGCAGCTGGTTGATGAAGATGCAGACGGTCTTGGTCTTCGAGATGCTCGACGTGAGTTTGCGCAGCGCCTGCGACATGAGGCGCGCCTGAAGACCCATCTTCGAGTCGCCCATCTCGCCCTCGATCTCGGCCTTGGGCGTCAGCGCCGCCACGGAGTCGATGACGATGATGTCGATGGCGCTCGAACGGATCAGCGAGTCGGCGATTTCGAGCGCCTGCTCGCCGTTGTCGGGCTGCGAAATGAGCAGGTTGTCGACGTCCACGCCCAGTTTCTGTGCGTAGAAACTGTCGAAGGCGTGCTCGGCGTCGATGAAGGCCGCGATGCCGCCGGCTTTCTGCGCCTCGGCGATGGCGTGAATCGCCAGCGTGGTCTTGCCCGACGACTCGGGACCGTAGATCTCCACGACGCGGCCCTTGGGATAGCCGCCTACGCCGAGCGCCATGTCGAGCGTGATCGAACCCGTCGGGATGACCGGAATGTCGTTCACTTCGGTGCTGTTCATGCGCATGATCGAGCCTTTGCCGAAGTCCTTCTCTATTTTCTGCATCACTGCGTCCAGCACTTTGAGCTTGTCCGCGTTTATCTGTACTTTTTCTGCCATTATGGTTTTGTTTTGTATCATTAACTTTGTTTCGGTCCGCTGCTGTCGAACTTCGCCGAGCGGCGGGAGCCGTTGTTTCGCCGCCTTGCGGCGTCGGGTCCCCGCCCGAGACGGGGATTTAGGGGGTGGGTCGGATTCGTAAACGACGCTTCAGGCGGCGAATACGGCGGTCGGACGCACATCGGCGGGACAAATTGTATCCTGTCCTTACTTGTAGGAATCAATGATCTGCCGGTAGTGGTTCTTGGTGTCCACCTTGGTGAAAATCTTCTCGATGCGGCCTTCGGCGTCGATCACGAACGTCGTGCGCAGCACACCCATGTACTTGCGGCCGTACATCGACTTTTCGGCCCACACGCCGTAGGCTTCGCACACCGAGTGGTCGGTGTCGGAGAGCAGCGTGAAATTCAGGTCGTGCTTGTCGCAGAAACTGCGGTGCGACTTCTCGCTGTCGGGGCTTACGCCGATGATCCGGAATCCCATCCGTGTCAGTTCGGCCTTGCCGTCGCGCAGGCTTTTGGCTTCGAGCGTACAGCCCGAGGTGTTGTCCTTGGGGTAGAAATAGAGTATCGTGCGCTGTCCTCGCAGATCGGCAAGCGTCAGAGGCTCACCGTCTTGGGTCGTGGACTTGAAATCGGGGGCCATCTCCCCCGCCTGCAACTGTGTCATAGCGTTTTCCGAAAAAGAGATTATTTTCTCAAAGGTATGAATTTTCCGGCGATTTTCATGCTTCCCGGGCGACTTTTTTGCGGCCTAATCCCATTGGTAGGTCACTTCGATCTGCTCGTTGAACTCCTCCTGCGTGGTGTTGAGCCGGTGCAGGCAGGCAGGACACCGGATGGCCGTTTCGGTCTCGACGTATTCGCCGCACCCGACGCACATCGGCAGCAGGCCGTAGCCCGGCTGCATGGAGTGCTCGAACTGTGCTCCGCAGTGCTTGCACCTGATTCTGTAAGCTGTTCCCATTGTCGTTTTGTTTTTGGTTCACGCTGCAAAGGAACGGCTTATGTGTGACAGGTTGTGACACAACGGTGAAAAATGTAAAATAAACCCGCCGACAGCTGTCGGCGGGTCGTTCGGCTAATGGTGGTGTTCGGCCTCCATGGCCTCCTGCCGGGTCTTGTGGACCGTGCCGTGGGGATGTTCCGCCGGGGCGTAAATCGAGTAGATTTTCAGCGGTTTGTCACCCGTGTTGACGATGTTGTGCCATTTTCCGGCCGGGACCAGGATCGCATAGTCGTCCGAGACCTCGCGCACGAAGTCGAGGTTGTCCTCGCTGTCGCCCATCATCACGCGTGCCGTGCCCTCCTCCACGCGCAGGAACTGGTCGATGTCGTGGTGTTGTTCCAGCCCCACGTCGCCGCCGGCGGGAATCGCCATCAGCGTCACCTGCAGGTTGTGGCCGGTCCACAATGCGGTCCGGAAATTCTCGTTCGCGAGCGTGTGGCTTTCGATGTTCAGCACCGTCGGTTCGGCTCCGTGATCTTTCAGCGAGACGGGTTCGGCGGAGGCTTTTGCCTGCGGGGCCGGAGCTTGCCGGCAGCACGATGCGGCGGCGAGTGCGAGGCACAGCGCGCCGGTCGTCAGGAGGTGATTTCGTTTCATGCGGTTTGCTTTCAAAGTTTGTGGAAATATAGTGAAAAATTTACATTTTCGGGGTGTTTGCCGCAATATATTCGCGGATATAGCCCGTCAGCTCGGGGGAGTCGACGATGCGGATGTCGTCCAGCAGCCCCACGACGAAGCGTCCCACCCCGGCCATTCCGGCCACCTCCGTGTCGAGCGACCAGCGTCCCCGCCCCAGCGGTTTCACATCGCGTTCGGCCAGCGGATACTCCTCGCACAACAGGTTGTAGGCCAGCGTTCCCAGTTCCAGCCGCACGCGGCGGCGCGCCCCGCCGTGCATGCGGAAGGCGTCGATGAATCCCTCGCTGTGGGCTTCTTGGTGCTCCCACGCCGCTTCGGACAGCTCCACGGAGCCGATACGCGAGGTTTTGAAGAGTTTGTTCGTGTGGCTTTCGAGGTCGTAGCACCACACCTGCACGTAGTTGGTCGTGAAGGCGAAAGGCTCTACCCTGCGGTCGCGGACCCCGCCTCCGTGGGCCGACAGGTAGCCGTGCAGCACGGCCTGCCGCTCCTGCTCGATGGCCTCGATCAGCCGCCGGATGTTCGGGGCGTTTTTGCCCCGCACGACGGTGTCGGCCAGCGTCTTGTTGTCGTAGACGGAGTAGAGTTTGCGCTTGAGGTTCTGCTTGAGCATATTGGTGTCGTCGATGTTCTCGATGGCGTTTTTCAGGATCACGGCCTCCTCCTCGGTGAAGTGCACCAGCTGCGAGATGTCGCGGAAGTGCGGCGACTCCTTGTCGAGACGGATGCAGTCGCCCGATTTCTTGATCACGAACCCCGCCTCGCGAAAGGTGTCGATATACCGGTAGACCGTGCGGCGCGACATCTGGAGCCGTTCGGCCAGCTGGTCGACGTTGTAGGTGGTGTTGGCCGTCAGCAGCTTCATGAGCCGCAGCAGGCGTTCGAGTTTGGGTTGGTCCATAATTATTCGGCAGCAGACGGCTGTTCGCCGTGCAGAGGTCGTAAATTAGCCATAAGAAAGTCGGATGTTCTTTTTATGAAGTCATCGAATGCAATCAGCATCGGGTCTTCCTTTCCGCCGTGAGCGGCATTTTCGACAATCATCAACTCTTTGGGTGTCGTTTCGGGCAGCGATTCGATTATTTTCCTGCTCATCCAGACGGGAGTGCGGAAATCGTTCTCGCCTACGATCAGAAACAGAGGTTTTTCGAATTCCGGAGCGATATGTACGGGCATCAGTTCGGTCGGAAAATCATCCGGAACCAGCAATTCATTGCGGGTCTTGTTTTTGTACTGCATGACCAAAGGGATGAAATCGTCGAAATCCGTCGGAAGGGAACGGCCGATGAAAGCATTCACCAGATTGTCGGTGTGTGCCGTAATCATGGAGAGATAGGCGCCTGTCGACCAGCCGACGATGGCCGTCGCTCCGTCCAGAACTTCCTCCTGTTCGGAGGTCTTTCGTATGACAGCCCGGTAATCTTCCAACATTTCCGTATAACACAGGTAGTTGCGATCCATTGCAAAGGGTGAGCTCTTGCCGAATCCGCGCCAGTCGAAAGTCACGACATTGAACCCCCGGGAGGTCCAGTTCTTCGCCAGATAAAGTTGGAAGTAGGACATATTGCCTGCATCGCCATTGCATATGATGATGGTCGGGCGCTTTGCCTCACCCGGCGCTTCGTGGGTTCGGCGGTTTTCGTTCGGATTCCGCAGCTCGCTCTCGGACGGCGGGTTTTGTGCAGGGAAAAACCAGGTTTCGATTTTATAACCGTCGTTTGTGATGACTTCTAAATTTCTATATATCAGCCCCATGCTTTCCGGCTTCCTGATATATACGGTATCCGGAATAATTGCATGGCAGTTTGCGATTCCTGAAAAGGACGCAATCAAAAGAGTGACGAACACTTTCATGCTGTTTTCGGCAAATATACGAAAAAGTCGTGACATTGTCTGTCACGACCCGCTTTCGGGTTGGTTCATAGGCGGTCAGTCGAGCAGTTCGGAGAGTTTCTGCGCGAGGGCTTCGCCCCGCAGTTGTTTGGCTATGATCTTTTCCGTCGCACAGTCGATCAGGAAGCAGGAAGGGATGCCGCCCAGCGTATAGTCGCTCCACGCCTGTGTCTGGCGCGGGTGCAGACCGAATCCCTGATGAATCTGCGTCCAGCGCATGCTGTAGGTCTCGATGCATTCGAGCCACCGTTTGCGGTTGGCGTCGTAGGAGACGCCGAAGATGTCGAATCCCCGGCTGTGGTATTTCTCGTAAAGCGCAGCGAGGTTCGGGAACTCCGCCCGGCAAGGCCCGCACCAGAGGGCGCCGAAGTCGAGCAGCACGTAGCGGTTGCCCGGTTTACGGACTGTTGCGGCGAGTGAAACGGTATCCCCTTCGGGCGTCTGTCCCGTGATGTCGGCATAAGATGTTCCGACATCGGCGCGCATTCCGGCGATCGTCTTGCGCAGTCCGAGCAGGGCGGGATGCTTTTGAAATGCAGCCGGGAACGAATCCAATAATGGCAGAAGCTCGCGTCCGGGACGATTGGTCAGTAATTCGTTCTCCAGCAGGGATAGCGCCAGGGCGTTGCGGTTCTCGAGAACGACCGTGCGGAATAAACTGTCGCAGGCTTCGGCCGTACGCAGCGGGGAAAGGCCTTTTTGTCTCAACCCGGCGACTTTTTGCGGCAGTTCGTTCCTGAACTCGTTCTGCGGCGTTCCGGTCAGGATGAATTCGTCTTCATTGCGCTTTTCAACACGGATCTCGCCGGTTTCGAGGATGAAATCCGAGTCGCTGATTTGTTCTCCGTCGGCGCCTCGTCCCATATAGAGGAAGGCGCTCACCGGATAGGGCCAGCTTCCTTTCATTGCGAAGGACGAGTTGTCGATTCGCGCCGAGTCGATGATGGTCTCCGGGCCTCCGGCATAGGTGATGATGTACATGTATTTTCCGTCGGTAAACGCCGGGTCGCGGCCCGTAAGGGTGAATTTTACGGCTGTCGATTGGCTGCAACCCGCCAGAATCGCGGTTGCGGTGATGATCGAAAGGGGCTTTTTCATGGGTTTGAGGGTTAGTGACTCCAAATATACGAAAAAGTCGTGACATTGTCTGTCACGACCCTCTGTTTGTACCGACGGTATGTGTACCCAATTTATTGGGCGAGCACCTTTTTTTCGATCTCCTCGACCTGGCGGCGGAACGCCTTGTCGGTCTCGATCAGATTCGTCACGGCCTTGCACGAGTGGAGCACCGTGGCGTGGTTGCGGCCTCCGATGGCCGACCCGATCGTCGTCAGCGGCGCCTTGGTGTGCTGCTTGGCCAGATACATGGCGATCTGCCGGGCCTGGGCGATTTCGCGCGTGCGCTCCGTGGAGTTGAAGCGTGCGAAGTCCAGATTGAGGTATTCGCACACGACCTCGATGATGTGGTCGATGGTGATTTCCTTCTGGTAGAGCTTCACGTAGACCTTCAGAATCTCCTTGGCCAGCGACGTGGTGATCTTGCGTCCGAGGAACGAGGCGTTGGCCACCAGCGACGACAATGCGCCTTCGATTTCCCGCACGTTGGCCGAGATGTTGTCCGCCAGGTACGCCACCACGTCGTCCGTGATCTGCGCCCCGAGTTTCTGCGCCTTGGCGCGTATGATCTTGAGCTTCGTGTCGTAGTCCGGCGTGTTGAGCTGGGCCGACAGTCCCCATTTGAAACGGGTCAGCAGTCGCTGCTCGATGTCCTTCAACTCGACGGGCGGCTTGTCCGACGTGAGGATCAGCTGCTTGCCCGCCAGTTGCAGGTGGTTGAAGATATTGAAGAACGCGTTCTGCGTACCGGTCTTTCCCGTCAGCTCCTGGATGTCGTCGATGATCAGCACGTCGATCATCTGGTAGAAGTGGATGAAGTCGGGAATCTCGCCGTTCTTGTAGGCCGTCTGGAACTGCGCCTGGAACTTGTTCATCGAGACGTACAGCACCTGCAACTCCGGGTGGCGCTGGCGCACCTCGTGGCCGATCGACTGCACGATGTGGGTCTTTCCCAGCCCCGAATCCCCATATATATAAAGAGGATTGAAGGGGTTGTTTCCCGGGTTCACCGCTACGGACATGCCCGCCGAGCGGGCCAGCCGGTTGCACTCGCCCTCGATGAAGGTCGCGAACGTGAGGTTCGGATTCAGCTGCGGGTCGATGATTATTTTCTTGAGGCCCGGAATTACGAACGGATTCTTTATATTTGCGGTGTTGGTCTGCGTGTTGAAGCGCGAGATGGCCGTCGTGTCGGAATCCGCGGCCACGGGGACCGCCTGGACCGTCGTGCGGGGCACGGCGTAGTGGAGGCGGGTCTGCTGCCCGTAGAGCTGCGAGATGATCGGTTTGAGGAACGGGATGTAGTTCTTCTCGATCTGGCGGACGTAGCTTTCGTTGGGAACCCTCAAGCGAAGCGTCGTGCCGTCGAATTCGAGCGGGACGATGGGCTGAAACCACTTTTCGAACTCCTCGGCGGAGGTCCGGGCCTTGATCTGGTCCAAGCAGTTTTGCCATATATCGCTATATGTCCGTGTGTTGTTTAACATGACAGAGGGTTGCACTATTTTTGATGTGACAAAGTTGTGAATAATTTTGCAAAAAGATTCTCGATTTTATGTTGCAGTTCTCCTTTTTTTGTATATAGAAAAACAACGGTTTCCGGGGTCTCAATTTTAACTCCCTGATAGTGAATTATCGAATTTTATTTCGTATATTTGCATATAATTTTTTTGGGACTTCCGAAGTCAAACTATAAATAAAACTAATAAACTTATGGCAAACGAATTGGAACAATTGGTTCTGAAAAAAGCCCAGAGTTGGCTCGACGGCCACTATGACGAGGCGACGAAAAAGCAGGTCAAATACCTGATGGACAACGATATGAAAGAGCTTGTCGAGAGCTTCTACAAAGATCTCGAATTCGGTACGGGCGGCCTGCGCGGCATCATGGGCGTGGGTTCCAACCGCATGAACGTCTATACGGTGGGCGCCGCCACGCAGGGTCTTTCGAACTACCTGAAGAAGAACTTCGCGGGCGAGCGGGTGCGTGTGGCCGTGGCCCACGACAGCCGCAACAATTCGCGCATGTTCGCCGAGCGTGTGGCCGATATTTTCGCCTCGAACGGGTTTCAGGTTTTTCTGTTCGACGCGCTCCGGCCGACGCCGGAATTGAGCTTCGCCATCCGCGAACTGAAGTGTCATTCGGGCGTGGTCGTCACGGCCTCGCACAACCCCAAGGAGTACAACGGTTACAAGGCCTACTGGACCGACGGGGCGCAGGTCACCGAGCCGCACGACAAGAACATCATCGCCGAGGTTGCGAAGATCACCGACGTGGATATGATCGAGACGGGCAAAAATCCCGAAAATATCACCATCCTCGACGAGAAGTTCGATGAAATCTATTTAAATAAGGTGCACGAACTCTCGCTTTCGCCCGAAAGCGTGAAGAAGCACCACGACATGAAGATCGTCTATTCGCCGATGCACGGTGCGGGCGTGCGGCTGGTTCCGGCGTCGCTGAAGAAATTCGGCTTCACGAACGTGATCATGGTGAAGGAACAGGCTGTCATCGACGGCGACTTCCCCACCGTCGAGTCTCCCAACCCCGAGGAGCGCAAGACGATGGCGATGGCCATTGATCTGGCCGCGAAGGAGGGCGCCGACCTGGTTCTGGCCACCGACCCCGATTCGGACCGCATCGGCGTGGCGCTGCGCAACAAGAAGGGCGAATACGTGCTGCTGAACGGCAACCAGACCCTCGTGCTGCTGTTGAGCTACCAGCTGACCCGCTGGGCCGAGCGCGGCGAGTTGGACGGCAACCAGTATGTCGTGAAGACCATCGTCACCTCGCAGATGGCCAACGCCGTGGCCGAGCATTTCAAGGTGAAGTGCTACGACTGCCTCACGGGCTTCAAGTATATCGCCAAGATCATCCGCGAGAACGAGGGCAAAGCCAAGTACATCGGCGGCGGCGAAGAGTCGTTCGGTTACCTGGCGGGCGACTACGTGCGTGACAAGGACGCCGTGTCGGCCTGCTCGCTGGCCGCCGAGGCCGCCGTATGGGCGATGGATACGATGGGCCTGACGCTCTACGAGTGGTTGCAGGAACTCTACGTGAAATACGGTTTCTACCGCGAGGGCCTCGTTTCGGTGGTCCGCAAGGGCAAGGAGGGCGCCGAGCTGATCCAGAAGATGATGGTCGACTTCCGCGCCAATCCGCCCAAGGCGATCCTCGGTTCCGAGGTGGTGAAGATCAACGATTTCCAGACGCTCGAAACGCTCGACGTGAAGACCGGCGCGAAGACCGCCATCGAGCAGGACCGCAGCAACGTGCTGCAATGGTTCACCGCCGACGGCACGGCCGTTTCGGTGCGTCCCTCGGGCACGGAGCCTAAAATCAAGTTCTACTTCGGCGTGAAGGCGCCGCTGGCTTCGGTCGCCGATTTCGACAAGACGCTGGCTGAACTCGACGCCAAGATCGAAGGCATCAAGAAAGACCTCAAGCTGGAGTAGCCCCCTGCTTTCGGGGCGGTTCCGTCCCGCCGATACCTCCGAACGATCCCGTTCGGAGGTATTTTTTTGTTCCGGGGCGTTCCGGGCGTTTGCACGGCCCCGAAAAGGACTGGCTCCGCGGCCGGGCCGGCGGGACCATCGGTCCGCCCGCGTGCAACGCCCTGCATCCGGACCGGCCGCTACCCCGCTTCCATGCCCCTGCGGAGCTGATTTTTGTGTTTCGGCGTAAATAACTAATTATTTAGTTGTGTAATTAAAATATTAGTTGTATGTTCGTGTACGGATAAACTAAATTTATAGTTATGGCAGAGATCGTGAAGAACCGCCCGCAGGAGCTGACCCGGGCCGAGCTGGAAATCATGCAGGCGCTGTGGACCCGGGGGGCCGCAGTCGTGCATGGCATCCTCGACGAAATGGAGGAGCCGAAACCGGCTTACAACACCGTGTCGACCATTGTCCGCATTCTGGAAAAGAAGGGGTTCGTCGGCCACAAGGCCTATGGCAAAACCCATGAATATTATCCCCTGATTTCGAAGGACGCCTATGCGCGCCGCTATATGGATACGGTGCTGCATAATTTCTTCGGAGGTTCCGTGAGCCGCCTGGTTTCGTTTTTCTCGGAGAACAAGGCGATTTCGGTCGAGGAGACCGACGCCATCCTCGAAATGCTGCGTGAACGCAAATAGAAACGGCCATGAAATCGCCTTTGCTCTATATTCTCGAAGTGCTCTTTTGCAGCGGACTGCTCCTGGCGTTCTACCGCCTGCTGCTGGTCCGCAAGGTTTCATTCAGGGCCTGTCGCCGCTATCTGGTCGCTGCCGTATTTCTCTCGGCGGTCATCCCGGCGCTCGACATTCCGCTCTACCCTGCCCGGACGGTGGTCTATCCGCTGCCGCTGATTGCCGCGCCCCCGGCTGAAAACTTCGTGCAGACGACCGGGGAGCTTCCCGTTGCCGTTCCGGTCGTCCCATCCGGCTGGCGGCGCATATTGCGCCCGATGGCTGTGGGTGGCTATCTGACGGCGGTGTTTCTGTCGCTTGGGTTTCTTGCGGTCCGCATGGTCGGAATTCGCCGTCTGCGGCGACGGTCGCGTCTGACCGATTGCGGGGCGTACACCCTTGCCGAGCATCCGCAGATCGCCACTCCCTTTTCGTTCCTGCGCACGGTTTTTCTGGGCGGAGGATACGAAGGTCGCCGGCGCATGATCGTTCTCTGCCATGAAGCGGAGCATGTCCGTCACCGCCATTCGGCGGAACGCATCGCCGTCGAGCTGGTCCGCAGTCTCTTTTGGTTCAATCCGTTCGTCTGGATTGCCGGGCGGTGGTTGCAGGAGGTGCACGAATGGGAGGCCGACCGCGACGTGCTCGACGCCGGTTACGACCTTACCGAATACAGAACGGTTATTTTTCACCAACTCTTCGGCCATAATCCGGATATAGCCTGCGGGTTGAATCATTCACTCACCAAAAAACGATTTGCCATGATGACCCAATTCAGAAAACGCCGTTTCGCCGTGCTGCGGCTCGGTGCCGCCATTCCCGTGGTGGCAGCAATGATGATGCTTTGCAGTTTTACCGTCAAAACTCCTCTTCCGGCAGCCGGGGATCCGGACCGGCCGACCGTTACGGTACATATTTCCTCCGGCGGAAAGATTCTCTTCAACGGCCGTCCTGTGACGGTCGGGGATCTGGAGCGGCTGATCGCCGCCGAACGCGAAAAACTCTCCGAAGCCGACCGTGCGCAGATGGAGGTGGTTCTGCGGGCCGACAAAGATGCTCCTATGGCCGATCTGGCCGACGTGATGGACGCGTCGCGCCGTGCGCATGCCTTTCGTCTCAAACTGACTGCGGAAGCTTCCGATCCCGGCATCGTGCGGATACTTCCGCCCGACCCCCTGCGCCTGCCTGCCGACAGCGCGGATTCTGCTTTGCCCGCGACGAACCGCAACGACAGGTAATTGCCCGCGCCGTGCCGTTGAAACTGACCGAACCGAGACGCTGATCCCCCACTGATGCCATAGCGGGAAATGCCCCATGCGGCGGCTTTGGCCGTCGTATGGGGCGTTTTTACGGCTTCGGGCCGGGGCTTTGCCGCGGTCGGCGGCGTTTTATAACTTGGGGTTGCCGCGGTGACGCTCCTTGTCGCGGGCGGTCTTTTTGGCGAAATTGGCCTCAACGGCCGCCGTGAGGTCCACGCCCGTCTGGTTGGCCAGGCACACCAGCACCCACAGCACGTCGGCCATTTCGTCGGCGAGGTTCTCCTTTTCGCCCGCCTTGAACGACTGGTCGCCGTATTTGCGGGCCATCACGCGGGCCAGCTCCCCCACCTCTTCGGTCAGGCAGGCCATGTTGGTCAGTTCCGAGAAGTAGCGCACGCCGTATTCCCGGATCCAGGCGTCTACGCGCTCCTGCAATTCCTTGATTTCCATCTTATTTTACTCTTATCAGATTCAGCCCGTCGCGCAGCGGGACGATGACGTTCTCCACCCGTGCGTCTTCGACGACCATGCGGTTGAATTCGAGGAGCGCCTGCGTGTGGCGGTCGTTATGCGCCACGGGCTGCACGACCTTCCCCGACCAGAGGATGTTGTCGGCGATCAGCACCGATCCGCTGTGAACAAGCGCCTTACTGCCGTCGTCGCCCATCAGCATCCGATAATAGGCCGGGTATTCGCGTTTGTCGCCGTCGATGAACACGAGGTCGAATTCGCCGCCCAGTTTCGGGGCGATGTCGAGCGCCGAGCCGATGTGCAGGCGGATTTTGCCGCTGTGGGCCGAGCGGTCGAAATACGATCGGATGAACTCTTCCAGCTCGTCGTCCACCTCGACGGTGTGCAGTTCGGCCCCTTCCTCCAGCCCCGCGGCCATCGAGAGCGCCGAGTAACCCGTGAAGGTCCCGATTTCGAGCGCCCGCCGGGGCCGCAGCATCCGTACGAGCATCTCCAGCAGACGGCCCTGAATGTGCCCCGAGATCATTCGCGGCGCCACGGCCCGTAGGTTGGTCTCGCGGTCGAGTTCGTGCAGCAGCTTCTCCTCGGGTTCCGAAAAATCGTGGACGTATTTTTCGAGAGCGTCCATCTATTCCTGATAAAATCCGTGTTTGTTGAAGGCGTACGATGCGGCGATTTGCTCCGGCGTGTCGGCTTCGAGCGCGAGCAGGCATTCGCGCGTGAATTCCAGATACCCCGATCCGTTGGCCGTCACGATGTTGCCGTCGCGAACGGCCTGCCGCTCCTGATAGAGTTTCTCGCCCGTGTAGTTCGCGCCGCCCCATTCGCGAAGCATTTCGAGGCCGTTTCCGGTGTGCCTTACGCCGTTCAGGAATCCGTGGGCCGCGAGGAACGACGCGGCGTTGCAGATCGCACCGACGAGAATCCCGTGCAACAGGGCCTCCCTTACCAGCGGGACGATCCGTTCGGCTTCGGGCGTCGCCCAGCTCATGCCGCCGACGAGGATCAGCCCGGCGCAGTCGTCCGGCAGCGTCTCCGTATCGCAGTCGGGGGTGAGGGTCATGCCGCCGATCGAGCGCACGGGAACTTCTCCGGGCGTCGCATACCGCACGGCGTGGCTTCCCGGGCGTCCCGGCATAACGCCGCCGCGAAGCGCCGGGGCGAGGAATGCCGACTCCCAGTCGGCGAATTGGTCGAGTAATACGAACAATACGGTTTTCATCTTATTTGTAGATTAATCGTGACATATCCGAAAAAACCTCCTCGGCCACCTCCGTGAGCTGCCGGGCCGTCAGGGCGCGGACCTTGGCGTAGACCTGCTCCATGGTGTCGATGCCGTCGTGGACGAGCAGGCTTTTGCCCGCCCCGAGCATGTAGCTTTCGTTGCTTTCGCTCGATATGGCCAGCTGGGCGATGAACTGTTTCTTGGCCATCGACAGCTGGCGCGCCGTCAGCGGCACGGTGCGCAGTTTGTGCAACTGTCCTTCGATCAGCTCGATGCACTGCTCCGCGTTGCTGTGGTCCGAACTGAAATAGATGGCCACGATGCCCGTGTCGCCGTAGGGCGTGTAGCTGGCTTCGATGTTGTACGAAAGTCCGTTCTTCTCGCGCACCACGACGTTCAGCAGCGAGTTGGCGCACGGACCTCCGAGAATGTTCGTCACGAGGGCCAGCGGCAGCCGCCGATCCTCCGAGATGCCGAATGCCCGGCTGCCGATGATGCAGTGGGTCTGGTACGTGTGCTTCGAGACCGTCTTTTCGAAGGCCCGGTAAGGCGCGGGCGCCGCGCGCACGAAACCGCGCTGCGAGGCGGGCTGCGAGGCGAAATAGCGTGCCGCGACGGCTTCGGCGGTCTTGGCCGAGAAGTTGCCGATCGACGAGAATACCATCTGGTCGGTGGTGTGCGTGCGTGCCGTGAAGGCGCGGATCGCCTGGCCGTCGTAGCGCATCAGCGCCGCCTTGCGGCCCAGGATGTTGTGGCCCAGTTCCGAACCTTCGAACAGCATGTCCTCGAAGGTGTCGTAGATCAGGTCGGCGGGCGAATCCTTGTAGGTGTTGATCTCGTCGACGATCACCTCCTTTTCGCGCTCCAGCTCCCGGTCGGGGAACGTCGAGCGGAAAGCGATGTCGGCGATCAGCTCCGCGGCCTTCGCGAAGTCGCCCTTCAGCGTCGTGGCGTGAATCGTCGTGTCCTCCTTGGTGGTGAAGGCGTTCAGCTCCCCGCCGAGGTTTTCCAGGCGGCAGTTGACCTGCCATGCCTTGCGTCGCTCGGTCCCCTTGAAAAAGGCGTGCTCCGTCAGGTGCGCCAGTCCGTACTCTGCGGGATGCTCGTCGCGGCTCCCGGCGCCGATCACCAGCGCGCAGTGCGCCACGGTGTTTCGCACCTGACGGTGAATGCCGCGGATGCCGTTGGGGAGTGTATAGGTAGAGAATTCCATTCAATTGAAAATTAAAGATTAAAAATGAAAAATCGGGCTGCGCGGCTATTTTTGCACATGTGTACGACAATTCTTAATTTTTCATTTTTCATTCTTCATTATTTTTGCGCGCATGCGCAAAAATTTGCCCGTATGGCTTTCGGTGCACTTTTCCAGTTCGCGCGGCGTGCCTTCGAACACGACCCGTCCGCCCGCCGTGCCCGCCTCGGGGCCGAGGTCCACGATCCAGTCGGCGCATTTGATGATGTCCATGTTGTGCTCGACGACGACGATCGTGTGTCCGCGCTGGATCAGGGCGTTGAACGCCGCGAGCAGTTTCGAGATGTCGTGGAAGTGCAGCCCCGTCGTCGGCTCGTCGAAGATGAACATGACGCCTCCCTGCGCCGAATCCTTCGTCAGGAACGAAGCCAGCTTCACGCGCTGGCTCTCGCCGCCCGAGAGGGTCGACGACGACTGTCCTAACTTGATGTATCCCAGACCCACGTCCTGCAACGGTTGCAGCCGCTCGACGATGCGCCGGCAGGTGGCGTTCTTCTTGCTTTCCTCGCCGAAGAAGGCGATGGCGTCGTCCACGGTCATTTCCAGTACGTCGTAGATCGACTTGCCGCGGTATTTCACTTCGAGCACCTCGTCGCGGAAACGCCGCCCGCCGCACGCCTCGCAGACCAGTTCCACGTCGGCCATGAACTGCATCGAGACCTTGATCATGCCCTCGCCCTGGCACTCCTCGCAACGGCCTCCGGCGATGTTGAACGAGAAGGCCGAAGCGCCCAGCCCGTTGTGCTGGGCATAGGGCTGGTCCGAAAAGAGTTTCCGGATTTCGTCGTAGGCCTTGATGTAGGTCACGGGGTTCGAACGCGACGACTTGCCGATGGGGTTCTGGTCGACCATCTCGACCGATTTGAGCAGCTGCACATCGCCCGTCAGGCCGTCGAAATCGCCGGGTTTCACGCCCGTGTCGTAGAGCAGGCGCCGCAGCGCCGGGTAGAGGATTCCCTTCGCCAGCGACGATTTTCCCGAGCCGCTGACGCCCGTGATGCAGATCATCACCCCCAACGGAATCCGCACGTCGACATTGCGCAGGTTGTTCTCCCGCGCGCCTTTGACGGTTATCGAGTTGCTCCAACCGCGGGCGGTTGCCGGAACGGCGATCTCGCGCCGCCCCGTGAGGTAGTCGGCCGTGAGGCTCTTTTTGCTTTTCAGCAGTTGGGGCAGCGTGCCGCTGAAGACCACTTCGCCGCCGTTGTACCCGGCCTTGGGTCCGATGTCGACGATCCAGTCCGCGGCGCGGATCACCTCCTCCTCGTGCTCCACGACGATCACCGTGTTGCCCAGGTCGCGCAGCTGTTTCAATACGCCGATCAGGCGGTTCGTGTCGCGCGGATGAAGCCCGATCGACGGTTCGTCGAGGATGTAGAGCGAACCGGTGAGGTTGCTGCCCAGCGAGGTCGAGAGGTTGATGCGCTGGCTCTCGCCGCCCGAGAGGGTCGACGACAGGCGGTCGAGCGTCAGGTAGCCCAGCCCCACGTCGGCGAGGTATTGCAGGCGGTTGCGGATTTCGACGAGGATGCGCGACGCCGTTTTCGTGTCGTGTTCGTCGAGTTCCAGCCCTGCGAAGAAGGCGATCAGGGAGTCCACGGGCATCGCCACCAGATCGGCGATCGTCTTGCCGCCGACGCGTACGTACAACGCCTCTTTGCGCAGGCGCGAGCCGCCGCATTCGGGACAGGCGGTCTTGCCCGTGTAGCGGGCCTTCATCACGCGGAACTGGATTTTGCGCCGCTCCGAGTCGATGTATTCGAAAAATTCGTCGAGTCCGTGGAAATATTCGTTGCCGCGCCACAGCAGCCGTTTCTGCTCGGGCGTCAGTTCGTGGAACGGCGTGTGGATCGGGAATCCGAACTTCGAGGCGTTCTCCACGAGCTGCTGCTTCCATTTGCGCATCGTCTCGCCCCTCCAGCAGGCCACGGCGTCCTCGTAAATGGTCTTGCTCTTGTCGGGGATCACCAGGTCCTCGTCGATGCCGATCACCTTGCCGTAACCCTCGCACCGGGGGCAGGCCCCCAGCGGGTTGTTGAAGCTGAAGAGGTGTTCCGAGGGGCGTTCGAACTCGATGCCGTCGGCCTCGAAGCGCGACGAGAACTCCCGTACGCCCTCGTCCGTGACGATTTCGCAGATGCCCCCGCCGTAGGAGAAGGCGCGGGCCACCGAGTCGCGGATGCGGGTCTGCGAGTCCTCGTCCGTCGCTACGCGCATGCGGTCGACGACGATCCGGATTTCGTCGGCCCGGGTGTCGGGACCGATTCCGGGCAGCACGTCCTCGATCAGCCGCACCTCGCCGCCCGTGTAGACCCGCATGAGGCCCTCCGAGAGCAGCAGTGTCAGTTTTTCGATGATCCCCTGCCCTTCGCCCAATACCAGCGGTGCGCCGATGACCACGCGCTGTCCGTCGCGGGCGAGAATCCGGGCCGCCACGTCATCCACGCTGAAGCAGCGCACCTCCTGCCCCGAGACGGGCGAAAAGGTGTGCCCCGCGCGGGCGAACAGCAGTTTGAGGTAGTCGTAGATCTCGGTCGTCGTGCCCACGGTCGAACGGGGGTTGCGCGTGTTGACCTTCTGCTCGATGGCGATGGCCGGCGCGATGCCCGTGATGATGTCCACGTCGGGTTTGTTGATCTTCCCGAGGAACTGCCGGGCGTAGGCCGAGAGGCTTTCGACGTAGCGGCGCTGCCCCTCGGCGAAAATCGTGTCGAAGGCCAGCGTCGACTTGCCCGAGCCGGAGAGTCCCGTCACGACGATGAGTTTGTTGTGCGGAATTTCGACCTCGATGTTGCGGAGGTTGTGGACCCGCGCTCCTTTGATATATATGGAGTTTTCGTGTTCTTTCATGTTACAAATATTCCAATCCGCTTTTCCGAGTGTTTCACACTCGCCGTTATGTACCTTTTGGTGGTAAAAGGCGCCCAAAACCATCCGCATGCCGTTCTGGCGGGAGTGCCCTCGGATTCGCGTTGAGCGGGCGCAGTAAATCGGGCCTTTACGGCGCAAAAACACGCGCCGTTTAGACTGTGGCGGCTCGGCAAACAGCAAGCTGTCTGCCCTCGCCTGCGGACGCCTTTACAGCCCCCCCCCGCTCCGGGCGCGCGTTTCCTCGGTCTCTCTTTTTCCGTTGCGAACGATAATGCGGATTTTTTGCCGTCAAAAACGGAGCTGACCCGCAAATATTCCAATCCGTTGTTCGTATTTCATTCCGCTTCGTCCCGAACCGAGCCTCCGGCTTTGCGCAATTTTTCGATAAGCCCCGCTGCGCGGCTTTCGCGGATCGCGAGCCGCATCGTGCAGAGGTTGTCGAAGGTCTGCTCCTCGATGCGCGGCTGCTGCTCCTTGACGACCCGCATGATGGCGTTCATCGCCACATAGGGGAAATCCACCCGCACCGTGCGGTCCACCGTCAGCTCCACGATTTCGGCCGCCGCGATGGCCTCGGCCGCCGACTCCCGGTAGGCGGCGATCAGCCCCGGAACCCCCAGTTTCGTGCCGCCGAAGTAGCGGACCACGACCACCAGGCAGTCCGTGATGTCGTTCGAGAGCAGTTGTCCGAGGATCGGTTTTCCGGCCGTTCCCGAGGGTTCCCCGTCGTCGTTGGCGCGGAACGCCTCGCCGCGGGGACCCAGCCGCCAGGCGTAACAGTGGTGCGTGGCGTCGTAATACCGTTTGCGCAGCGCGTCGAGCCGTTCGCGGATCTCCTCCTCCGTGCGCACGGGATAAATCCAGGAGAGGAACTTGCTGCTCCGCTCCCGGCAGGCGGCTTCGGCGGGGGCCGCGACGGTTCTGTAACTGTCGCCGGCCACGTCTACCGAACCTTTCTGAAGAGCCGTTCCCAGCGGATGTTCGCGGGGAAACTCTTTTCCGCATCGAGCGACAGCCATACGAACGACGCCTTGCCCACGATGTGGTCCTCGGGCACGAAGCCCCAGAAACGCGAGTCGGCCGAGTTGTGGCGGTTGTCGCCCATCATCCAGTAGTAATTCATCGCGAAGGTGTATTCCGTCGCCTCTTTGCCGTCGATCACGATGCGTCCGTCGCGCTCTTCGAGCGTGTGCCCTTCGTAGGCCTCGATGATGCGGCGGAAGAGCGGCAGGTTCTCCGCTGTGAGCTGCACCGTGTCGCCCTTCTTCGGAATCCAGATCGGGCCGTAGTTGTCCTGGCTCCAGCGGGGCGTGCCCCATTGCGGGAACACCTCGTCGTTGGGGGTGTAGATATAGCGGTTGACCGAAATGACGTTGCTCAAGCCCCTGACCTTCTCGGCGAGTTCGTCCGTGAGGTTCATGTAGTAGCCCGAGCCGTAACCGCTGTACTCCCGGATTCCGAGGTTGTCGATGGCGTACTGCGTGAAGGGGGCCGAGGTCTGCACCACGTAGTTGTATTGCAGTCCGGGTATCGCCTCCTGCGGTTCGCCGTTGACCCACACCTTTCCGTTGCGGACTTCGAGCGAGTCGCCCGGAAGCCCCACGCAGCGTTTGATGTAGTTCTCGCGTTTGTCGACCGGGCGGCTGATCACCGTGTATTTTTCGTTGAGGCGTTTGCGTCCCTCCTCCTTGCCGAACGACTCCTCGAAGCTGCGCAGCGTGTCGTAATAGGTCACGTTCTGGTTTTCGAGCAGCACCGTGTCGCCCGCCGGGAAGTTGAAGACCACCACGTCGTTGCGGCGTATCGGCTTGAGCCCCTTGAGGCGGTGGTAGGGCCACTTGATCGCCTCGGAGAACGATTTCTTGGTCTGCGAGAAGGGCATCGTGTGGTGTACGAAGGGGAACGACAGCGGCGTGTTGGGCATCTGCGGTCCGTAAGCCACCTTGCTCACGTAGAGATAGTCGCCGATGAGCAGCGTCCGCTCCATCGACGAGGTGGGGATGACGTACATCTGGAAGATGAATAGATGCACCAGCGTCGCCACGACCGTCGCGAAGATGATGGCGTTGACCCATTCGTACACCGTGCGGTAGGTTTTGCTGCGCTGGCACATCTTCACGTTGTGGCTCCAGACGTAGCGGTAGAAGAACTTCGTGATGTAGAGGTCGAAGATGACCGGCAGTCCCAGCAGCAGCCAGAGGTTGCCCGTCCAGACCACGAACCAGAGCGTATAAAGCAACGCGGCCAGCGTGAAACCGACCCATTTGTTGCGTAGCAAGTTTTTGATTTTACCCATGCGGAAAGCCCCGATTTTAATTGTGAATTATGAATTGTGAATTATGCATTGCGCAGCAGGTCGTCCATCGAGTAGACCCCTTGTTTTCCGCAGAGGAATTCGGCGGCCACGACGGCTCCCAGGGCCAGCGTGCGGCGGTTCTTGATCGTGTGTCTGATCTCCAGCACGTCGTCCTCCGATTCGTAGGTCACGGTGTGGATGCCCGGGACGGCGCCTTCGCGCACGGAGCGTATTTCGATCCGGTCGGCGGGCGCCTCTCCGCTGCGTTCGATGCGGTTGGCGGCGTGTTCGATTCCCGGAGCTAGGTTGACCCATCCCTGCTTGCCGGCGAGGTTTTCGGCGATTCCCTCGGCCAGCGTGATTGCCGTGCCGCTCGGGGCGTCCTTCTTCTGGGTGTGGTGCACCTCCTCGATGCGCACGTCGTAGCCGCCCACGCGGTCGATCATCGCGGCCAGCTGCCGGTTGAGGCGGAACATCAGGTTCACGCCCAGACAGTAGTTCGAGGCGTAGAACAACGCCCCGCCCCGCTCGCGGCACAGCTCCTGCAACTCCCCGAGGCGGTCGGTCCAGCCCGTCGTGCCGCTCACCGCCGCCACTCCGCATTCGATGCAGGTGCGGATGTTCCGGTAGGCCGTTTCGGGCGTCGTGAACTCCAGCGCGACGTCGATGCCCGCCAGATGTGCGGCGTCGAGTTCGTGCGCGTTGTCCGTGTCGATAATCAGAGCCGCTTCGTGCCCTCTTTCCGTGAGAATCCGTTCGATTTCGCGGCCCATCTTGCCGTATCCTATGATTGCTGCTTTCATTAGTCCGTCGGAAATTTGTTTCCTGCAAAGATACGAATTATTTATGAATCTAAACGCAGACCGGAGTATTATAGTATGGCGGAATTTTGTATATTTGCGGAGGATAAACCTCCGCTTATGCGCTATTTCCTCGAACTTCGGTACAACGGAGCCGCCTATTGCGGCTGGCAGCGGCAGCCCGATATGCCCACGGTCCAGCAGACGCTGGAGCGGGCGCTCACCACCCTGCTGCGCGAACCCGTCGAGGTGACGGGCGCCGGACGTACCGACACGGGGGTCAACGCCTCCTACTATGTGGCGCATTTCGACTGCACGACGTCTGTCGGGGACCCTGCCCAGACGGTCTACAAACTCAATTTCCTGCTTCCGGGAGACATTGCCGCGGGGAGCATGACCCCTGTCGCCGAGGATGCCCACGCCCGCTTTCACGCCCGCGAACGGGAATACCGTTATTTCATCGAGCCGCGCAAAAACCCCTTCACGCGCCACCTGACGTGGCAGTACTACGTGCCGCTCGACATCGGGCGAATGAACGAGGCCGCCGCCCTGCTGACGCAATACGACGATTTCACCTCTTTCGCCAAGCTCAATTCGAACAACAAGACCAATATCTGCCGGGTGAAGGAGGCCGTGTGGACCGTCAACGAGTGCGGTACGATGTGTTTCACGATCCGTGCGGACCGGTTTTTGCGCAACATGGTGCGGTCGCTCGTCGGCACGCTGGTCGATGTGGGACGCGGACGCTATACGCCCGGGGAGTTCCGCGCGATCGTCGAAAGCCGCGACCTGTCGCGTTCGAGTGCGGGAGCCCCGGCCCAGGGATTGTTCCTGAGCGACGTATGCTATCCTCCGGAAATTTTCGAACGTCATTGTTATACTAAATTCAAATTGTTATGATTGGAACAGTTGTTTGGCTGATCGGCCTCGTATGCGCCATCTGGTGCGTGATGGACATTTTCAAGAAGAACATTTCCACGGCCGGCAAGGTGATCGCGTCGATCATCGTGCTGCTCACCAGCTGGGTGGGACTTGCGGTCTACTATTTCTACGGCCGCGACCATCTGGAAGAGTGGTTCCGGTAATTGCCGGAATACGCTTCTCGGAGAAAGAGCGACGGGACCCGCAGAGGTTCCGTCGCTCTTTTTTTGCCGGGGCAATATGCCCCGTATATCCGCGAGAGGCGTTTTTCCTTACAGCAAAAGCGTTTTTTTTATTATTTTCTTTTCCATACATTTGAACGGTTGCACAATTATCTTTAACCGTTTTCCGGAATGGATCAGGAGTATTTACAGGTCATTCGCTTGAATTGCGGCAGCAAGCAGGCCTTTACGGCCATCTACAACAAGTATGTCGGCAGGATCTTCAACTATGTCTGCGCCATGACCCGCGACGAGGTGCTGGCCGAGGACATCACCCAGTTCTGCTTTATGAAGCTCTGGGAACGCCGCAAGGAGATACGCCCCGACGAGAATTTCGCCGCCTACCTTTATGTCATCGCCCGCAACGCCGTCTACAAGGAGACGCGGCGGCTGATCACCTCGGCCAACTACATCGATTTCCTCACCCATGCCTCGGCCATCGGGCTGAACAGCACGCAGGAGGATGTCAATTTCAGCCTGCTGAAGAGCAAGATGGCCCAGGTGATCGACCGGCTGCCCGACTCGCGGCGGCTGATCTACCTCATGAGCTCCGAGCGGCACATGACCAACGAGGAGATCGCCCGCGAGCTGAACATCTCGCCGAAGACCGTGGAGACGCAGCTGAGCCGCGTTGTGGCGGCCCTGCGCAAGCATCTGGCGCATTTCATCTGAAAATAATCGCGAAAAACAGAATTCCCTGTAAGGAAAAGACCCCCTCATGGGATACATCTTATGGATATGACGAACAAAAAGACCTATTTCGACCTGCTCGACAAACTGTACGACGGCACGACGACCGAAGCCGAGAACCAACAGCTGGACTCGCTTACGGGACGAAAATACGAAGCGTATTTCAACGCTTACAGCGACCGGCGGTGGGACGAGAGCTCCCCGGAGCTCGGACGGGAACGGATCGACCGGATGCGCAACGACATCCTGAGCCGCATCGCCACGTTCGACGATCTTTCCGACCGCCGTTCGCGGCGCCTCTGGCCGACGCTCTGCAAGGCGGCCGCCGTGGTGGCGTTGGTCGTGGGAGCCTCGCTGGCGAGCTACCGTTACGCCGTCACTTCGCAGCCCGAGCGGCAGTTCGAGGTGGTGACGGCCTTCGGGCAGAAGAGCTCTGTGACGCTGCCCGACGGCACCCGCATCTGGCTCAACTCCGGGAGCCGCGTCTCCTACTCCTCGGCGTTCAACAGCCGGAGCCGGACGGTGAACCTCGAGGGTGAGGCTTATTTCAGCGTCGCCCGCAATGAACAGCTGCCCTTCGTGGTGCAGGCCGACGGGATGTCGGTGACGGCGCTGGGCACGAAATTCAACGTCAAGGCCTATGCCAATGAAGAGGAGGTCGTGGCGACGCTGGTCGAAGGCAAGATCCGCACCGACGCCGGTGACGAGAGCGAGATCGTCCTGCCGGAGAACCAGGCCAGCTACAACCGTTCGTCGGGGGCGATGTCAGTCCGCCCGGTCGAAAACATGGAGCTGCCGATGGCGTGGTTCAACAACAAGATCGTCTTCAGCGGCGAGACGCTGGACCTCATAGCCCGGACCCTGGAACGCATGTACAACGTCAAGGTCGTCTTCGGTGACGATGCCTGCCGCCGCTATGCCTACCGGGGATTGGTACACAACAATTCGTTACACAACGTGCTCTACCTCATTTCGAGCACCTCGCCCGTGGACTACCGGATAACGGGCAACACGGTGGAGTTCCGCTCGAGACAGCCATAGCCGAAAACTTTACATACCAAATACTTACTACTGCTAAAACCAACCTTTATGTCGAAAAATCTACGAATTATTCACCTGCTGGCAATCGTTTTAGCCCTGACGGTCTTTGCCCGTCCGGCGAGCGGTCAGACGGTGTCGGTCAGCGTGAAGGGCGTGCCGCTCAGGGACGCGATCCCCATGATCGAACGGCAGACCGGCTACAATTTCTTTTACAGCACGGCGCTCCCGGATATGGAGACCCCGGTGACTGTCGAGTTGAAGGACAAGCGTATCGAGCAGGTGTTGGAGGTCCTCTTTTCGGGCCTGCGCATCGAATACCGGGTCAGGGAGAACAAACAGATCGTCCTGACCCCGAAAACCACGAAGGAAAAACTCCCCCCCCCGACGGTACGGGGCATCATTACGGACGGTTCGGGTGTGCCCGTGATCGGTGCCACGGTGCTGGTCGTCGGGACCAATAACGGGGTTGTGAGCGGCGCCGACGGCAGTTATTCGATTGCCGTGCAGTCGCCGGACGACGTGCTCCGGTTTTCGTTCCTCGGCTGCGAGCCCCGGCGCATCCGGGTCGGCAACCGCACGGTGATCGACGTCGTTCTGTCCGAGCAGGAGAATGCCCTCGAGGAGGTCGTCGTCGTGGCCTACGGCGTCCAGAAAAAGGCCAATATGTCGGGCGCCGTCGCTTCGGTCAATTTCGAGGAGGCGGGTGAGAAACGCGCCCTCACCAACATTTCGGCGGGTCTTCAGGGCGTCTCGGCGGGCTTGCTGGCCATGCAGTCGTCGGGGGAGCCCGGCGCCGACCAGGCTGCCGTGACCATCCGCGGCATGGGTACGCTCAACAACTCCTCGCCGCTGGTGGTGATCGACGGCATCGTCGGCAGCATGGACGACGTCAATCCGAACGATGTCGCCACGATGTCGGTCCTGAAGGACGCCGCGTCGTCGGCCATCTACGGCTCGCGGGCCGCCAACGGCGTCATCCTCATCACGACCAAACAGGGTCGGCAGGGGCGTTCGCGCATCACCTACAACGGACGCGCCGGATTCCAGCGCGTCAGCGTCCCGATTGACGTGGTGGACAACTACGTCGTCTACATGAACACCATCAACCGCGCCACGCTCAACGCGGGCAACGTCGCGCCTTTCGGGCAGGAGATTATCGACGAATGGGCGGCCAATTCGGCCTCCAACCCCACCGTCTACCCCAATACCGACTGGTTCGGGGCCACGTTCCGCAACGCTTTCATCCAGGAGCACAACGTTCAGGCGGCAGGCGGCAGCCAGTCGGTCAATTACCTCGTCTCGCTGGGCTATATGCAGAACGACGGAACGATGCGCAAGACGGGTTACGACCGTTACAGCTTCCGGGCCAATGTCTCGGCCGACGTCACCAAATGGCTGCGGCTGAACGCCGTCGTGAACGGCAACCACGGCATCCAGAAGGGCGTCGATGTCTCGACGACGATGTCGTCGCTGGGCAACGCCTCGCCGGGTACGCTTCCGCAGGCTCCCGACGGCCGTTTCGGCGGCGAGTGGGCTCCGGGCGGCAACGTGCAGGCGAACAACATTTTCGCGGGGCTGGCCTCCTACGACAAGAAGACCCGCACGACCAAACTGAACGGCAAACTGGGCTTCGACATCACCTTTGCCAAGAATCTGAAATGGTACAACAATTTCGCCGTGACGGGCACCCTGCTGAGCACCTCGCAGATGAACTACCCCAACATCGAGATCTGGGATTTCAAGAACGACGCGGTGCTCATCACCACCGGCACGACGCAGACCCAGCTGAGCGAGACCTATGCCAAGAGTTACGGACTGATCGTCGATTCCTACCTGCAATACGACGTGCTGCCCCACATCGAGGACCACGGCCTCTCGCTCACGGCCGGCTACAACCAGGAGTACAACTACTACCACGACAGCTATATACAGGCGCTGGACGTTCTGAGTTCCGATACCGACGTGCTGAACGCCGCCACGACCCCTTCGAAGATGACGGGCACCTCGACCGACAGCGCCGTGCGCTCGTTCTTCGGCCGTGTCAACTACGACTATCGGGGGCGTTACATCTTCGAGGCCAATTTCCGGGCCGACGGTTCCTCGCGTTTCGCCAAGGGCAACCGCTGGGGCTATTTCCCCTCGTTTTCGGCGGCCTGGCGCATCTCCGAGGAGCCTTTTCTGAAAGATGCCGCGGGCGGCTGGCTCGACAACCTCAAGGTCCGCGCCTCGTGGGGACAGCTGGGTAACAACAGCGTCGGCGACTACGCCACGCAGCTGATCTACACGCGCCGTTCGAACGTCTTCGGCGACACGGCCGTTTCGGGCGCCGGCATTACGGCCATCGTCAATGAAGGGCTGAAATGGGAGACGACGACCATGACCAACGTCGGCGTCGACCTGTCGCTTTTCCGCACGCGCTTCAACCTTTCGGTCGACCTGTTTCACAAGCTGACCGAGGACATTCTGGTCCGCACCAAGATTCCGGGCGTCTTCGGCGGTATGGACGCGCCGTTCCGCAATGCAGGACAGGTCCGCAACCGCGGTATCGAGATCGAGGCCGGATGGCACGACAAAATCGGTAAGTTCGAATATGCCGTCTCGGCCAACTACTCCTATGTCAGGAACAAGGTGCTCAAATACCAGGGCAATGTTCCCGCCTACTCCGGACAGCGGATATTGCTCGAAGGCTACGGTATCTGGGATTACTATGTGCGCGAGGTGGAGGGCATCGCCACGCAGGAGAAGATCGACGAAATGCTGGCTGACGGCTATGTTTTCTACCCCTCGACGCCCCGCCCCGGCGACTTTATCTACAAGGACCAGCAGCAGCAGGGCGAGGAGGGTTACAAGGTCATCAACGACGGCGACCGTGTGATCAAAGGTTCCTCCTATCCGAAGCATTTCTTCGGGTTCACGCTCTCGGCCAACTGGCAGGGCATCGATTTCTCGGCGTTGTTCAGCGGCGTGGCGGGCGTGTCGCAGTACCTGAACGGCACGTGGTACACCAACGTCCTGAAGAACGGATCGGTCATCAACAAGAAATTCCTCGGCGCGTGGTCTTATGACAACCCCACGAGCCGCATCCCCGCCATCACCACCGACGACGGCGGCCGCAACACCGTGGCCAACGATTTCTGGCTGCAGGACGCATCGTACCTGAAACTGCGCAACCTGACCGTGGGATATACCCTGCCCCAAAAGTGGTTCAGTCCGCTGATTTCGCGCTGCCGGGTTTATTTCTCGGGCGAGAACCTGCTGACCTTCACCAAATTCGAGGGCCTCGACCCCGAGACGGGCAGCACCAGCAACTATCCCAACATGAAACGCTATATGTTCGGCGTAAGTATCACCTTCTAAGTAGGACAAGACATGACGAATATCAACAAATACCTGCTGATGCCGGCCGTGGCGCTGATGTGCGCCTCGTGCAGCGATTTCCTGGAGACCAATCCCAGCGACGGCATCGGGTCGAGCAAGATGTGGACCACCGAAGAGCACGTCGACTTGGGCGTGACGGCCGTGTACAGCGTGCTGAAAACCCGGGGCAACTATTCGCGCAACGCGCTGACCGACGCTTACACGCAGTATGCGTTCCTGATGTCGAGCGGTTTCGACGAACTCGGGCAGCGCTATTTCTGCTACAACACCGCGACGACGGGCTACGGCGTCTTTTCGTCGAAATGGGAGTCGGACTACCTCGGCATCCAGTACGCCAACCTCGCTATCGAGAACATTCCCAACGTCCAGATCGACGCGGAGAAGCGCGATTACAGTCTCTCCGAGGTGCGTTTCCTGCGGGCGCTCTACTATTTCGACCTGCTGACCTTCTTCAGCGGCCACAAGGCGCAGGACAAGGGCGTTCCGCTTTACACCGAGATGCCCGGCTACGACGACGCCTACAAGCCCCGTGCGACTCCGGCCGATGTCCGCGCCGTGATGATCGAAGACCTCGAATACGCTGTCGATAACCTCCCCTGGCGCTCGAAGGAGAAGGGACGCGCCAACCGCGCAGCCGCCCTGACGCTGCTGGGCAAGGTCTACCTCTATGCCGATGCCTATGCCGAAGCCGCCGGGGTGTTCGGACAGCTCATGCAGGAGAACGCCGAGAGCGATTCGCCCTACACGCTGCACGACGACTACGGCGAGATGTTTACGCTCGCCGGCGAGAACAACAACGAATATGTCTTCGTGATGAGTTTCCTCGACACCTACGGCAACGGCAGCTACATCGACCTGCTCTACAACACCCGTTCGGCGAACTGCTCGGGCACGAACACCTCGATTCCGACGATCTACCTCGCCAACGCCTATCTCAACAAGGACGGTTCGGCTTTCGACTGGAGCGCCTACCCTTCGTTCTCGTGGAACGACGAGGCGCAGGTCAACGCCCTTTTCGCCAACCGCGATCCGCGGCTGGAGGCTTCGCTGATCCGCCCCTACGCGCTTTTCGTGGGCAAGGACAACGTCACCTACCAGTACCGCACGTCGTATGACACCTCGACGGTTCCCTACCCCTGCCTGCGCTCGGACAACGGCCTGAACGACCACTACTGCTGGCGGAAATTCTGCAACACGGGCAACGAGACGACCATCCGCCGCCATTCGCCGACCGATTTCCCCATCATCCGCTGGGCTGACGTGCTGTTGCTCTACGCCGAGGCGCTCAACGAGGCCGAGGGCCCGGGCGACAAGGTCTACGCCGCACTCGACGCCGTGCGTTCGCGTGTCAAGATGCCCGGCGTGAAGCGCGGCAGCAAGGAGGCCGTGCGCCAGATTATCCGCAACGAGCGGGTCTACGAGCTGGCGGGCGAAGGCCACCTCTATTTCGATTTCCAGCGGTGGTATGCCCACGATCCTTCGTTCGACATCACGACGCTCAACCACCAGATACTGGGCTACAAGGGCAGTCCCGTCGGGGCGAAAGCCGGGACCCGCGCATTCACCGCGCGTAACTGGTATTACGCCATTCCGCAGGCTGAGATCGACATCAACCCCGCCCTGACGCAGGGCGACGGATGGGGAAATTAACCTATAACGAAATCGACCGAAATGAAGAAGTTAATGAATACGTTTATGCTGTTTTGCTCGCTGTTTGCGTTTTCGGGATGCACCGACGAGGCGCAGCTGCTGCCTGCTGCCAAGGGCGAGCAAGGCTGGTATGTGAACCCCTATCTCGACAACCTATGGGTGAAGGTCAAGGCCAATGAGGCGGGACTCGACATCTGGGACATCTGCCAGTTCGTCCTCGAGGCCAGCGACCTCGGCTGGGACCAGAAATACCTCAAGGTGGCGCTTACGAACCTGACCGACGCGCAGATCCGCACCGAAGGCCATCACAACTACGGCCAGATACCCCGTTACATCGGCGGCGACACCGAAACGACGTCGTTCGACAAGAACAACGCCGAGTTCCTGATGGAGCTGCTCTCGCTCGAGCGCATGCTCTACTACGACCGGCTGGATGACGTGAACAAAGCCCTGCTGGACGACCTGATCGATTACTCGGTCTATGCCATCCTCGACGACCCGAACATCGCCGTCACCTACACGAATATCTATGTGATGCGTGCGTGGAACCTGATCGCCCTGGGCGAGACGCTCCCCGCCGACCGCACATGGGGCCGTTCGATGAACGTCCGTCCCGAGGAGCTGGCCGAGGAGGGCTACCGGTTGTTCCGCGACTGGATGGCCGAGATCAGGGAGAACGGCATTCACGAGCACAACAGCCCGACCTATACGGGCGTACAGGCCGAGTGCCTGGGCTACCTGGCGAAATACACGAAGGACGAGGCGATCCGCCACGAGGCGAACGTGGCTCTGGAGTACCTTTCGGCGATGGTCTTCGCCAACTATTTCACTCCGGCCATGATGCTCGGCGGCGTACAGTCGCGCTGCTACTACAAGGGTTCGAGCAACGGCAAGATCGACAACATCATGGGCGGGCTCATCAAGGGCTGGGGCACCTATTTCTTCAACCGGCTGGCCATGTGGACGCCGACGGAACAGGCGCGGCGGATCAACGCCACCTATCCGCGGCTGGTGTGCTACAAATGGGGCCGGGACCCCGACATGAACGCCGTAGGCTACTACACCGAGAAGTACAACATCAGCAGCGTCGGCCGCACCTACACGGGCAACGCCAACGAAAAGACCATGACGATCTTCCTTTCGAGCCCCCGGCAGAAGACGCTGGTCAACATCGTCCACTATTTCGACGGACGCCAGGACCCCTATGGCAAGAACTACATCAACGGCCTGGCCCGTCACCTGCAGAAATATGCTCTCGGACGTTCGCAGCGTAACAACGAGTTCGTGGCGATGGTCTCGGGCGACGGTTCGGAGCGCGGCGACACCAAGAAGCTCCAGTCGCACATCGTGCTGCCGTCGAACTACATCGACGAGGTGTGGCTCGGGAACGAAAAGATCGACAAATGGCTGTCGATCGGCAACAAGGCGCTCCCCGCAGGCGACAACTACACGTTCTTCTTGCGTTTCGACGACGTGGTGGTCTCGATCCGCTACCTCTATGCCGTGGACATCAACGGCAAGCAAGCCACCCCGCGGCTCTACATCGACACCGACGGCACGCAGGTCTTCACCCCCGGCAACGCCATGCGCATCACGACGGACCTTTCGACGGGAACCCCGGCCAAGTGGACCCGCGGCACCGTGGCGATGTGGTGGCGAGCCGACGACGGCATCACCACCGACGAACAGTTCGCGGCCCTGCGCGAAAAGGTCATCTCCGCCCCGGGCACGGTGACTGACGACGGAAGCCGCTTCAGCGTGCAGGTCACGACGCCCGACGGCGACCTCGGGTTCTCGGGCAACCTCGTCCGCAAAGTCTTCCCGCAGGCCGTTCAGGCCAATCCCACGTCTCCCGACAACAAAGAGTACTGGGGATTCGAGCAGACCGCGACGGTCGGCGGCGTCGAGGCCGAAAACGTCCTTTTCACGGTCAACGGCGAGGACATCGCGGGACCTATTTTCCAGAAATCCAACCTGTAATCCGATCTGACGATGAAAAAATATCTCTATATCCTTCCGATGCTCGGCGTGCTGCTGACGGCGGCCTGTTCCGACAGCGACGAGGTCAACGGTTCGCTGCCCTCGGTGACGACGCTCGACGCCGACGAAATAACCCGCTCGACGGCCGTGCTGAACGGCGAGACCAGCGGCGCCGTGGGCAACATGCTCACCCGCGGCGTTTGCTTCTCGACCTCCGAGACGGTCGATTTCGAGGACAGCAAGGTCTCCGTGCTGCGCGGCAGCGGCCGCTTCTCGGTGAAGACCCACGAACTCACCCCCGTCACGACCTATTATATGCGTGCCTATGCCGTGATGAAGGACGGCACGGTGCAGTACGGCGAGATGAAGAGCTTCACGACGAGCGATTTCCAGCTCCCGTCGCTCGAGATGCTCGAGCCCACCGATGTCCGTTCGCGGGAGTTCACGCTGAACGCCCGGATCGTGTCGGAGGGTGACTACCCGATCGCTTCGTGCGGATTCGTCTACTCGAAGAGCGCCGGGCCGGAGGTCGACGGCGACGGCTGTACGACGCTTACCCTCGACACCCGGGAGCCCGAGATGAAGGCCACGGCCGCCTCGCTGGAGATCGGCACCAGATACTACGCCCGGGCCTTTGCCGCCACGGCTTTCGGTACGGCCTATTCCGACGAGATCGCGGTGACGACCAGCGACATCGCCCCGGCCGACATCGCCGCCGTCACCGTCGGCGGGAATACCTACACGTCGCTGACCCTCTCGACCGAGATCACCAACCCTCACGGCACGGTCACTTCCTATGGTTTCTGCTGGTCTGCGGCCAATGCCCTGCCGACCACCGGGGATTCGTCCGTCGAACTCGCCGGCAAAGCCTTCTCGCACACGATCGACGGGCTGCTGCCCAACACGCTGATTCACATCCGGGCCTATGCCGTGAACGATGCGGGGCTCAATTACGGCGATGTCCTGAGCGTCCGCACCCGGACCTACGACTGCGGCGGCAACATGGCTGTCGTCGTTCCGCCCGAGACATTCCACATCGGCTGGCTCGGCGACAAGGGGCAGTACAACGAGCAGCTGGGCTTCATCCCGACCTACACCGAGGCCAACGACGGTGTCTTCGACAACACCAACCTGAACGTATCGGTCGGCCGCAAGACCCCGCCCGTGCCGTCGCAGGTCGTCAATCTGGCGCCCTACCGCATCGCCAAATACGAGGTGACGAATGCCGATTACGTGGAGTTCCTGAACCTCTACAAGAGTGCCACGGTCAAGGAGGGCGACTATGCGGGCAAGGAGCTGCTCTTCATGCAGGGCACGAAGATCACCTACGACGCGGGTTCGCAGAGCTGGAGCATCGCGGACGACCTGGCCCGTCATCCCGTCGTCGGGGTCACGTGGTACGGCGCCTATGAGTTCTGCCGCTTCTTCGGGGGCTTCCTGCCCAGCGAGGCGCAGTGGGAGAACGCCGCCCGCGGCAATGTCTATTCCAACGATCCGTCGGTCCCGATGTACCGTTACAGCGGCAGCAACGACCTTGCGGAAGTCGCTGTCTACAACTCCGTGGAGACCGCCGAGGTCGGCACCAAAAAGCCGAACCAGCTGGGAATCTACGATATGTCGGGCAACGCGCAGGAGTGGACCAACACCTGGTACAACAACTACACGGCGACGTTCGCCGAGCTCGGCCAGGGCAGCCAGCCTTCGAAGACCTGCCGCGGCGGACGCTGCCAGCGCGGTATCCTGCCCCATTTCGTCAACAACTCCCGCGAGGCATTCAATATCGACCAGTATGCGGACGGTAAGAATTCCTACATCGGGTTCCGCTTCTGTGACGCCCATGTCGAGTAAGATGAAAACGCTTTCTGCGACGCTTCTCCTCGTGCTGCTCTGCACGGCATCGCTTTCGGCCCGGCCGAAAGCGATGCCGCAGGGCTTTGCCGACTCGCTGCTGCGCTGTACGGTCGAGCGGGCCGTTCCTGCCGCGAAATACGTCTGGAACTGGCGCGACGCGGTGGTGCTCAAGGCGCTGACGGACCTTTACGACCTGCGGCCGGAACTGCGCCCGACGGTCGAAGAGTATGTCCTGACGGCCATGCGTGCCACGGCGGAGCGGGTCCACGGCAACCACCCGAACGGAGTCGCTTCGGGCGTGGGTCTGGCGTTCCTCGTCCGTGCAGGGCTCGATGACGGCACCTTCGGGGCCGCCGCCGACAAGGTCTACCGCCAGTATTGCCGCATCGGACGCTGGCAGGGCGCCACCTCGCACCGCCCGGGCCGTATCGAACTCTGGGACGACACGGTTTACATGCTGACCGTTTACCTGCTCGAAATGTACCGTGCCACCGGGGACGAACGCTATCTCGACGACTGCGTCCGCGAGATCACGGCCCATGCCGCCCAGCTCCGCAATCCCGCGACGGGACTTTGGTACCACGGCTGGTCGGCGACGAACTACTGCTACGAGGACGACTGCTGCGAATACCTCTGGAACTCCAATCAGCTGCAGCGCAACACCGAATACTGGGGCCGCGGCAACGGCTGGATTGCCATGTCGCTGGCCGACGTGCTGGCCCTCCTGCCCGCCGGACACCGGGACCGCAGCGACCTGAAGGCGATGTTCGTGCAGATGATGCGGACGCTCTGCCGGGTGCAGGACCCCGCCACGGGGCACTGGCGCCAGCTTCCGCTCCGTGTGGAGGATGCCGGTGCCGGAAATTACATCGAGAGCTCGGCCACCGCGATGTTCGGCTATGCCCTTGCAAAGGGCGTCGCGGAGGGGGTGCTCCGGGGCGGGCGCTACCGGAAGGCCGCCGAACGGGCCTGGAAAGGGCTGCTTGCGTACAGCGTCGAAGGACGCGGCACCGACAGCCTGACGCTGGGCAACGTGTGTGCGGGCACCTGCATCGGCGAACGCCGCTATTACTATGCGCGTCCGGTCGTCAGCGGCGAGAGCTTTGCAACGGGGGCTTTCCTCCAGTTCGCCGGCCAGATGGACCGGCTCGACAGACGCTGATTTACTGTTGTTTACTTTGTTTAATCTTCCGGGCCGCCGATGGCCCGGGTAAAACCTGCCAACCATGAAACGAACCTACCAACGACCCGACCTGGAGCTCTTTACGGTCTCCGCCGAGAAAGGATTTGCCGCCTCGGATGAAGAAAATCCCCTCTATTTTGACGACGGAGGCGAAGCGATCGGTTACGAATAAGTGAAAACTTCAAAAAGAGAAACCATGTACAAACTGACCTTTTATGCGATAACCCTTTCCGCCGCGCTGGGCTTTGCCTGCAGCGAGAGCGGCGGTATGGATGAAACGGCGCCTCCGGGCCCGCAAAACCCTTCCGGTGACTTTCACCTGACGGCGGCCATTGATCCGATCACCCGTACCGAACTGACCGACGCTTCGACGGTCATCTGGAAAGCGGGCGACAAACTCAGCGCGTGGATCGACGGCGACGCCTCGAACGCGAACGTGGAGCTGACCCTGACCCCCGAATCGGATGGACAACCCGTCGGCCGCTTCAGCGGTCCGCTGGCTCCGTCCTCCGACGCCTTCACGCTCTACGCCGTTTATCCCTATGCCGATTACGGCAGCGACCCTGCTGCCGTGACGCGGACCGTGCCTGCGGAGGTCGAACGCCGCAGCGACGTGAACGAGGTGATCGGGGTGTCGGATTTCATGCTGGGGCGTGCGTCCCTTTCCGGGGCCGACGACGAGCATACAATCGCATTCAGCCATCCGCTGGCGCTGCTCAACATCGTTATCGACGGTTCGAACAGCATTTTCAGCGACGGGGTGATCGAGTCGTTCACGATGTCCGCCGGCAAGACCTTCGTCGGTGACGTCGTCTGCAACCTGAAGGAGAAGAGCATCGCCGCGGCCGATCCCGAAGCGGGCCGGACGCTGAAGATCAACTATGGACCCGATGCCGTCATGAGCGCACCCCAGAACGCCTGGGTGGCGATCATGCCCGCCGATCTCACGGATGCCGGGTGCACGTTCGTCCTGACGCTGACCAACGGGCAGCGGATCACCTTTACGGTCGATCCGAAGGTCGCCTTCAGGGCGCAGACCCGCTATACGCTGACTTTCGATGACATCGACGGCTGGATCAGCCGCAAAAAAGCTGCCGCCAAATCCTACGACCTGGTGGCCGACGGCGGCGGACGTGCCAACTGCTATATCGTCCGGAACGGCGGCTATTTCAAATTCGCGGCCGACTACCCCGACCGAAACAAGACCTATGAGCTGACAGGCGTCACGGGTGCCGACTGGCTCTGGTCGACGGGCGACCAGCCGTTGGTCGCCAATCTGGGATACGGCTCGAAAAACATCTATTTCACCGTCCGTCCCGGGACCGAGGGCAATGCCGTGATCGCCGCCAGGGACGATGCGGGCAATATCGTCTGGAGCTGGCATATCTGGATGACGACCGAAGATCCGCTCACCCCGACGCACTATACCCGCGGCAATACCTGGTTGTTGACCGACCGCAACCTCGGTGCGACCTCAAACGTACAGGGCGACGCGGCGTCCTACGGGCTTTACTACCAGTGGGGCCGCAAGGACCCGTTCCCCGGGGTCAATACTGCCGGGTCGAACGCCGAATCGAGCGAATCGGCCCAGTTCTCGGGCAGCACGCAGGCGTTCGTCATCAACGACGCTTTCAGCGGCCATACGTTCAAATCGGTGCGCAATTCGGCTATGGGCGGCGACGACCTCGCATTCGTGACGGCCAATCCCACCACGTTCGTCCATTTCTACCAGCAGGGTGCCACGGGGACGAACACCTGGGCTTACAATCTGACGGCCGATGAACTGGCCGCGCTATGGAACAGCGCCACCGACAAATCGAAAAAGACAATCTACGACCCCTGCCCGGCGGGTTACTGCGTGCCGGTGAACAATAGCTATGCGTGGCAGAACTGGACGGCGGATTCTGGTTTCGTCGCTTTCGAGCCGTCGCTTTCGGGCGTCGTTTACAGCAACGGGGCCGGCAACACCTCCTATTACCCTGCCGCGGGCTACCGGAAATCCGGACAGGCTTCCAACGTCGGCTATACGTGCGCCTATTGGGCGGCGAATATGCGGACCGGAACGATCACGCCTTATGCCATGTGGTGCTACAACCGCAGTTCGCTGGGCAATTCCGCCCAACCCACCCAATACGGCCTGCCCGTCCGTTGTATGAAACAATGATGCGATGAAAAAACTGCTGTTTTTGGCCGTGCTATGCACGGCGGCGCTCGGAACGCTCCGGGCTGAAATACGGCTCCCCGACATCCTGAGCGGCAACATGGTCCTGCAGCAGCGGAGCGATGCCGCGTTGTGGGGCTGGGCCGAGCACGACAGCCGGATCACCGTCGCCGTGTCGTGGGACAAGACCCGCTATACGACCCGTGCCGACGGCGACGGATACTGGTCGGTGAAGGTCGCCACCCCCGGGGCGTGCAATACGCCGCAGACGATCTCGATCCGCGAGAACCGCGGAAAACCCGTCGTGGTGGAGAATGTCCTGATCGGCGAGGTGTGGTTCTGTTCGGGGCAGTCCAATATGTTCATGCCCCTCGGAGGCTATGTCAGCCAGCCCGTCGAGGGCGGTGCCGAGATGATCCTCCGGAGCGGGAAGTATGAAAATGTGCGCGTGGCCCTCGTCAGCAAGCGGGCCGCGACGGAACCCCGGGAGATCGTCGACGGACGCTGGATGGAATCCTCCCCGGCCCATGCCGCGCGTTTCTCGGCCACGGCCTATTGCTTCGCCGTTGCGATGAACGAGATACTCGGCATCCCCGTCGGGGTGATCGCCTGCAGCTGGGGCGGTTCGCACATAGCCGGCTGGATGCCCGGGGAATTGCTCCGTGAGCTCGGATACGAAGACATCGCGGCGAAAGCCGCCGACGAGAAGCGCGGCAACGGCCGTCCGACGGTGATGTACAACGGCATGCTCTACCCTTTGCGCCACTACACCGTCCGCGGCTTCCTGTGGTATCAGGGCTGTTCCGACGTGGCCGGCTACAAGGACTATGCACGCTGCCAGGCGGCCATGGTCAGGCATTGGCGCGAGCTGTGGGGACTGGGCGAACTGCCCTTCTATTTCGTGGAGATCGCACCCTACGAATACGGCGCCGGGCGCAAGGGTTATCGCCTGCGCGAGGCCCAGCAGAAATCCCTCGACATGATCCCCAACAGCGGTATGGCTTCGACGGCCGACCTCGTGAAACCTTACGAGACGCGGAACATCCACCCTTCGCGCAAACGGGAGGTCGGCGAACGGCTGGCGTTGCTGGCGCTGGAACATACCTACGGCGTGAAGGGTATCGAGAGTGAGAATCCCCGCTTCGAGAAGATGGAGCCCCTGCCCGACGGCGGTGTGGCGCTCTCGTTCACCCATTGCCGCAACGGTTTCTCGACGACGGGCGAGATCACCGGGTTCGAGGCCGCGGGTGCCGACCGGGTGTTCCGTCCCGCCCGGGCTTCGGTCCTCTCCAAGGAGCGCAAAATAGCCCTTCACTGCCCCGAGGCGGGCGGGATCGTCGCCGTGCGCTACCTGCAGCGGAATTTCTCGATCGCCAACCTGCATAATATGCGGCAACTGCCCGTCCTGCCGTTCCGCACCGACGACTGGGACGAATAAACCACCCGACAAAACCTTATACGATGAAGAAAATACTGATCGCAGCCATCGCTTGCTGCACCCTGGGCACCGCAGCCCGTGCCGGACTGCCCGAAGGGGCCCGGAAAATCCTCGAAACGATCAAGGCCCCCGAATTCCGCAATGCCGAATACAACATCCTCGATTTCGGAGCCGCGGCGGACACCACGGTCGATTCGCGCAAGGCCGTCAACGACGCCGTCACCCGCTGCAGCGACGAGGGCGGCGGCCGTGTGGTTGTCCCTGCCGGCGAGTACCGGGTCGACGGTCCGATCGTCCTCAAAAGCAACGTCAATCTGCATCTGGCCGAAGGCGCCGTCATCCGCTTCAGCGAGAATCCCCGCCACTACCTGCCTGCTGTGCTGACGGTCTGGGAGGGCACCGAGATGTTCAACTATTCGCCGCTGGTCTACGCCTACCATTGCAACAACGTGGCCCTCACGGGCAAGGGCACGCTCGACGGCGGTGCCAAAAACACCTTTGCCAAGTTCCGGCCCCAGCGCTCCGAGATGCAGAGCACCCTGCGGCAGATGGGTATCGACCAGGTGCCCGTCCATGAGCGTTATTTCGGTGAGGAGTCGATCTTTCCGCCCAGCATGGTCCAGCCGCTGGGCTGTAAGAACGTGCTGATCGAGGGTGTCACGATCCTCGACAGCCCCTACTGGGTCATCCATCCCGTCTACTGCGACAACGTGATCGTGAGAGGCGTCACCATCGACAGCTGGAACCTCAATAACGACGGTTGCGACCCCGAGTACACGACCAACGTGCTGATCGAGGACTGTACCTTCACCACCGGCGACGACGCCATCGCCATCAAGGCGGGCCGCGACCAGGACGCCTGGCGCATCGGCCAGAAGACGGCCAATATCGTCATCCGCAACTGCCGTTTCAAATCCCGCTGCAACGGACTCTGCATCGGCAGCGAGATGGCCGCCGGGGTCGAGAACGTCTATATGTACGATGTGGTGATCGACCGCTGTTACAGCGGCATTTATTTCAAGTCGAACCTCGACCGCGGGGGCTTCATCCGCAACGTCTGGGTCGACAACGTCGTGTGCGATTTCGTGAAGACGGCCTTCATCCGCTTCGAGACCGACTACCACGGGGCCCGCGGCGGGTTCCACCCCACGGTGTTCGAGAATTTCCTCATCCGCAACGTCACGGGCAACAAATCGGCCGAATGCGGCTTCTATGCCGTCGGCATCGAGGGCTATCCGATGCGCAACATCCGACTGGAGAATGTCGAGCTCAAAGAGGTGCCCGTTCCCTACATGCTGAAAAACGTCGAGAACGTCACCTTCGAAAACGTTTCGATCAACGGACGGCGGATGGACCGCACTCCGGCGGCGACGAACGACAGCGTGCTGAAACTCAAAACCGACTGACGACGCGATGATCCGTAAAATGCTATTGCCGCTGGCCTGCATGCTCTCCGTCGCTGCCGCCGCGCAAATCCCCGAAGAGCTGTTCAACGACTCCCACGATGTCAACTCCCTCGGGGCATGGGGACCCTATTCGAAGCAGTATGCGGGCATCTCCCATGTCGGGGAGCTGTCGGGTGGGCGGCGTGTGGACTTCGCCGTGATGCCCGGTCTCTACCGCCGCTCCTACTCGGTGCCGAATGTCCTCTACGAATCGGGCTACCATCCGTGGCGCGTCGATCCGCAGATGCGGGACATCACCTACCGCTTCGACCTGGAATGGAAGGACCGGGTCTATGTCGATGTCACCTACCACGTGCTCGACAGCCTGCGCGTGCTGGTCGGGGCTGCGTGCGTCAATAACACCGACCTGCCGCAGAACATCCTGCTTCACAACGTGGTGTGGACGAGTTATGACGACGACTGTCCCCGGGCGGAGGCCGTGAACACGGCCGGAACGACGGTGCGCTACGGTTGCGATTACGCCTCGTTCGAACCGGCGGTCCGCGGACACGACTACGCACTGGTCTACGACGGCTGGATGCGCGGCGAGGCGCGTGACGGACGTTCTCTCAGCGGCAGCGTCCTGCGGGATTTCGGCCGCAATTCCGGCGACCGCGTCGAATACCGCTTCACCGCTGCCGAAGCCTGCTCCGAAGGGAGTTTCGCCCTGCGCTGCAAGTTGGCGGAGGGCCGCCGGGCCCGCCTGAAGGTATCGGGCATCCGTGAGGGCGAGATCGAACTCACCGGGACCGGGGATTATGCGCTGGTCCGCTTCGACTGCACGCTGGAACAGGGCGGGAACCGCCTCACGCTCGAATCGCTGACGGCCGAGCCTGTCACGGTCGATGCGCTGTTCTTCGGCGATGCGGCGGAGGTCGCCGCCGTCACCGTCCGTCCCCGGCCGCTGGTCTATAAACCCTCACTTGCCGAGGGCGATTACGGCCTGCTGGTCAAGTACGACGGTCTGCAAAACTACTATGCCGTCGGCTGGGACTATCCGATGACCGAGATCAAGGAGTTCGCCAACAGCGACCTCGACGTTTTCATGCGCCGCGCCGTGCACCGCCATCCGCCCCGGTATTTCACGGGCGACCGGAACGGCTATTATACCTCGGTCTTTATGCGTCCGATCGTGCTGGCCCCTAAGTCGGATACGACCATCTACAGCCTGCTGGCCACCGGCTCGCGGCAGCAGGCCGAAGCGGCCCTCGAAGAGTTCCGCGGTAGGGGTCGGGCCCTTGCCGAAACGGTCGCCGGACGTTCTGGCGGGAACGCTATTCCGCTGCTGCCCGAGGTCGCCGATTACGCTTTCGGCGAGCAACTGCTGGAAGCGACGCTGCTCACCAATGTCGTCTATCCGGTCTACACGCAGCAGGGGTATATCCGCCATTTCACCCCGGGCAAGAACTGGAACAGCCTCTACACCTGGGACCTGGGATTTATCTCGATGGCCCTCAATGAGATCGACCCCGTGAAAGGGTTCGAGACCATCCGGGCCTACACCACAGGGGAGGGCTCCCAGTCGGCGTTCATCCACCACGGCACGCCCCTGCCGATCCAGTTCTTCGCTTACAGCGACCTGAACAACCGGCTGCAGTCGGACTCAGCCGCTGCTTTCCTTTACCCCCGGCTGAAACGCTATTACGACTTTATGGTCGGCCACAATCCCCACTCGACGACCCGCATGCCTTCGGGACTGCTGCGCACATGGGATTATTTCTACAGTTCGGGCGGCTGGGACGACTATCCGCCCCAACACGAACTGCGCTCACGCACCGAACTCTATCCGTCGGTGGCGCCGATGGTGACGACATCGTACTACCTGCGTGCGGCGAAGATCCTGCGCATGCAGGCCCGGAAGATGGGGCTCCGGCGCGATGTCGCGCAGTACGACCGCGATATCCGGATGCTGACCGACGCCATCCAGCGCAACGCCTGGGACGACGAAGCGGGCTATTTCGGCTACGTGATGCACGACGCTGCGGGGCGTCCCGTGTCGCTCTTCCGGTATCAGGACGGTTCGAATTTCAACAAGGGGCTCGACGGCGTCAGCCCCTTCGTGGCAGGCATCTGCACGCCCCGGCAGACGGAGCGCATTCTGGAAAACCTCTTTTCGCCCGACCGGATGTGGACCGACATCGGCATTTCGACCGTCGACCGTTCGGCCCCCTATTACAGCGAAGACGGCTACTGGAACGGCGGTGTCTGGATGCCCCACCAGTACCTTATCTGGAAATCGCTCCTCGACAACGACCTGACCGACGAAGCCCACAAGGTAGCCTTCACGGCGCTCGATACGTGGAACCGCGAGTGCCGGGCGAGCCATAACAGCTTCGAGCATTTCATCGTTTCGTCGGGCCGCGGAGCCGGCTGGCACAATTTCTCGGGGCTGTCGTCCCCCTTGGTCAACTGGTTTTACAGCTATTTCCGGATCGGCCATGCCGCGACGGGATTCGACGCCGCACTCTCCCGGGCGCGGTTCTCCGACGACTGTAAGCACTACACTGCCGAGGTCGATTTCGAACCCGCGGCCGCGGGCCGGAACGTCGCCCTGCTTCTGTGCCTGACCCCCGGTCCCGACTACGAGGCCCGGCTCGACGGCAAGGCTGTGAAGACCCGCTCTCCTTATCCCGGCCTGCTGTATGTCTCGCTTCCGGCGACTGCCCGGACGGCGCGGCTGGAGGTCAAACCCCGTAAAACCCATGACTGACATGAAAAAAATAGTTGCCTGCCTGCTGTTTCTGACCGTGGCGTCACCGCTCTTTGCCGCCCAACGGACGGATGCCGTCCGGAGCGCCCGCGAGGTGCTCGTCCGCACGATCGGCTCCATGCCGCAGAACGTCGTGCTCCGGCATGTGCCCGGACTGGCTTCGGGAGAGTGCGACGGCTTCGAACATCAAGCCCGGAAAGGCGTCCTTTACGTCTCGGGCAGCAGCCCCGTCGCCATCTGCCGGGGATTTTACGACTACCTCACCGCCAACGGCTACGGCACGGTGACGTGGAGCGGCAGCCGCATCGAACTACCCGCCCGCTTCCCCGACTCGCCGCGCCGCCGAGTCGTGTCGCCCTTCCGCCACCGGCTCTACTACAACGTCTGCACCAACGGCTATACGACGCCCTACTGGGGCTGGCAGGAGTGGGAGAAGGAGATCGACTGGATGGCCCTCCACGGATTCGACATGTCGATCGCCCCGATCGCCGGCGAGGCCGTTTTCGCCCGCGTGTGGCGCGAACTGGGGCTTTCCGACCGGGAGATAAACGACTATTTCACCGGCCCGGGCCACATGCCGTGGATGCGTATGGGCAACATGAGCCAGCTGGACGGAGCTCCTTCGCAGGCGTGGCACGAGGCGCAGATCGCATTGCAGCATAAGATCGTCGACCGCATGCGGGAACTCGGCATGAAGCCCGTTTTTCAGGGTTTCGCGGGTTTCGTTCCCAAGGCGATGAAAAAGCACTACCCCGAAATCAACCTCACGACCACCCGCTGGAACGGTTTCAACAGCTATATGCTCTCGCCGCTCGACAGCCTTTTCACCGTAATTGCCAAACGTTACATCGAAACCTGGGAGGCCGAATTCGGCAAGGGTACCTACTACCTGATCGACAGCTTCAACGAACTCGACATCCCGTTCGGCGAACAGGGCAGCCGGGAGCGTTTCGACCTGCTCCAGAGCTATTCGAAGGTCATCTACAATGCGCTCCGGAGCGCCAATCCCGACGCCGTGTGGGTGATGCAGGGTTGGATTTTCGGCCACCAGCGCGTCATCTGGGACCCGCAGAGCATCGAAGCGCTGCTGAGCGGCGTTCCCGACGACCGGATGCTGATTATCGACCTTGCCGTCGATTTCAACCGCTTCGTCTGGCAGAGCAAAAAGACCTGGGAATATGTCCCCGGGCTCTTCGGCAAGCAGTGGATTTACTCCACGACGCCTAATTTCGGGGGCCGCAATGCCCTTACGGGGGTGCTGGAAAGCTATGCCAACGGCCATCTCGAGGCGCTCCGCGACCCCGCCCGCGGGGCGTTGGTCGGCTACGGCACCTCGCCCGAGGGCGTCGAGCAGAACGAGGTGGTCTACGAACTGATTGCCGACGCCGGATGGCGCGACCGGGAGATCGACCTGCAGGAATACCTCGCGCAGTATTCGACGGCCCGTTACGGCAGCTGTCCCGAGCCGATGCGGGCCTTCTGGCGCGAAATGACGCAGAGCGCCTACGGCAGTTTCACCAACAACGCCCGTTTCAACTGGCAGCAGCGCCCCGTGGCGGGCCGCGTTCCGACAATGGGTATCAACGACCACTATTACAGGGCTATCGAGAATTTCCTCGCTTGTGACATCCATAGTGAACTCTACCGTACCGATGCCATCGCATTGGCGGCATTCTATCTCGCGGCCAAGGCCGACGACCTGCTCGACAAGATCAACTGGGCCTATGTCGCAGGCAACACCTCGGAGGTCCCCGCTTTCGAACGGCAGTTCCTGAACCTGCTCGCCGAAGCCGACTGCCTGCTCGAATCGCATCCGGTTTTCCGCCTGCAGCGGTGGGTGGACCTGGCCGGACGAGCCGGGCAGAGTCCCGAAGAGCGAGACCGCTTCACCGGGGAATTGCGCCGGCTGGTTACTGTCTGGGGCGGCCCGCACCTGAGCGATTACTCGGCTCGTGTGTGGTCGGGACTGATCCGCGACTACTACATGCCCCGCTGGGAGCACTATTTCATTGCCAAGCGGACCGGCGGCGCCTTCGATTTCCGAAACCACGACGAGTGGTACCACAGCGCCCGCGGCATTTCGCACGTGACGCCCTACCGCGATCCGCTGGCCTCGGCGCGGCGGCTGGTCGAAAATGCCGGTGAAATATCGTCTGTAAACGACTACCGTCCGGCAGGTGCCGTGGCTTTCATCTCTCCGTTCGAGCACCTTTACGAACGCACCCGGCTCACCTTCTCCGTGCGCAATGCGGATTACCGCCGTGCGGCGGCCGTGCGTTTCCGTTGTACGCGCGGCACCGAGACGGCCACGATCGGCAGCATCCTCTTCCGCGGCCACCGCGAGAATCTCAGTTCCTACGAGGTGAACCGCCCTGTCGCGGCCGGCGAGACGGTCGAGGTCCCCATCCGCGACAAGCGGGTCCACGATGCGCTCCCGCAGGAGGTTACTCTGCAGATCGAGGTACGGGGCCATCGGGCGCTGGATAATTACATGTCCGTCGAATTGGTCTATGAATGACAGGCAACGCGCCTCCCGGAAGACCCGGGAGGCGCGTTTTTTTTGCAGATTGGGATTACTTATAAGTGGATGGCGGCGCCCATCGCCGCCTCGGCGGCCTCCATAACGCCCTCGTTCATCGTCGGATGGGCGTGGATCGTGCGGGCGATCTGGTGAGCCGTGGCGCCCAGCGTGCGGGCCAGCGTCGGCTCGGCCAGCATTTCGGTCACCGATGCCCCGACCAGGTGAGCGCCCAGCAGGCGGTCCGCGTCGTCGAAGAGCAGTTTGATGAATCCGTCGCGGTCGCCGGCGGCTGTCGCCTTGCCCGATGCGGTGAAGGGGAAGCGTCCGACCTTGCAGGCGATGCCGCGCTCCTGCGCCTGCTGTTCGGTCATGCCGACCGACGCCACCTCGGGTTGCGTGAAGATGCACGACGGAATGGTCGTGTAGTCCACCGGCTCGGGATTCAGTCCGCAGATGGCCTCTATGCAGCAAACCGCTTCGGCCGACGCCACGTGTGCCAGCGCCGGGCCCGGCACGATGTCGCCGATGGCATAGACGCCCGGTGCGCCGGTGCGGTAGTACTCATCCACGACCACTTTGTCGCGCTCGACGGCGATGCCCAGCTCTTCGAGGCCGATGCCTTCGAGGTTGGATTGGATGCCCACGGCCGACAGCACGATGTCAGCCGACAGCGTCTCCGCACCCTTTTTGCCCTCGATCTCCACTTCGCAAAGTCCTTCGGCATTGACCTTCACGGCTTTCACCGTGGTTGAGGTCAGCACCGTCGCACGCAGTTTGCGGAATGCGCGTTCCATGGTTTTCGACACCTCCTCGTCCTCGAGGGGCATCATGCGGGGCATATACTCGATGATCGTGACTTTCACGCCTAATGCGGCGTAAAACCACGCGAATTCGCTGCCGATGGCTCCCGAACCCACGACGATCATCGATTCGGGCAGGCGCGTGAGCGTGAGCGCCTGCCGCGACGAGATCACATGCTCGCCGTCGATGGGCATGAAGGCCATTTCGCGCGGCCTGGCTCCCGTGGCGAGGACGATGTGGTCGGCCTCGTACTCCGCCCCGTCGACATCTATGCGCCCCGGGGCCGTGAGCCGCCCGAATCCGGGGATCAGGTCGATGTTGTTCTTGTTCAGCAGGAACCGCACGCCCTTCGACATGGTTTCGGCCACGCCGCGCGAACGCGCCACGATGGCTTCGAGGTTGGGGCGCACCTCCCCTGCAAGTTCCAGTCCGTAATGCTCCGCGTTTTTGCAGTATCCGTAGACCTGCGCGCTCTTGAGCAGCGCCTTGGTCGGGATGCAGCCCCAGTTGAGGCAGACGCCTCCCGGTTCGGCGCGTTCGACGAGCGCCGTCTTTTTCCCTAACTGCGCGGCGCGGATCGCCGCCACATAGCCTCCGGGGCCGCTGCCCACGATGATGATGTCGTACCGCATTATTTCACTGCTTTTAGTATTTCACCATTGTCTTTGGCCACGGCGCGCTTCCATTTCTCGTTGTAGCCCGGGAACTGGATCTTGCCGGGAATCTGTTTCCCGTTTCCGTTGTCGACGAAATGCGCCGCAGAGCCGTCGCCGTCGAGGAACGTCAGCACGTCGCCGTGCTCGCTCTTGACGTTGCCGTCCATGTATTTCACCAGCAGGTAGTTGTTGAGCCGCTGCCAGCGGTCGAACAGCTGCTGCGCCGTCTCCACGCTCAGCTGCGTGAGGTGGCTGCGGCGTGCCTCGGGCGACATTTTTCCGACTCGGGCGTTGAGCGCCTGCACGTTGCGGAGCATGTCGTTCTCCCACTTGTCCACGACCTTGCGGATGTCCGCGGAGATCATGTCGTAGCGCATGTAGGCGAAATTGGTCGTGCGGTTGAAGAGCCAGAACGCCGACGTGGGCGAATATTCGAGCATCGAGCCGTTGTCCTCGCGGAAACACCCGGGGACCTCCTGCGCCGAGCAGAAGATCGGCGTCAGGCACGAGGTGGCCGCGTCGTCCACGCCGAACCAGAGGATGCCCATGTCGCGCGTCACGTCGGGCCGGGCCTGCGCCACGAACCAGAATCCGGTCTGCTGGGTGGCCGTGGCGCGCTCGTTGACGTACTTCACGCCGTCGACCTCGAATTCCATCGGACGCCAGCGGTAGGGGCAGTTGTGGCCTCCCGCGCCGAGGTCCGCGGTCATGTCCATCGGGGTCCCCTCGTAGTGGTCGCGCATGCAGTCGAAGAGCGTCTTGGGCGACACCTTCGCGCGGGGCTTGACCCACAGCGGCATGCGGTTGTCCTTGTTGTGGCCCATCGCGTAGTCGGTGTATCGGTCCATGTCGTCGGCCACGGTGCGGAAGAAGGCCCACACGCGGGCTTCGCAGGCGCGCATGCCGCCGAAGTCGAGCGGCGCGTAGGCGTCCGAGAAGCTGAAATCGGCGTCCGGGCCGTCGTAGTAACCCATTTCACGGGCGAACGAGATCACGTCCGGGGAGTAGAGGCAGTTCTCGGGATCGTCCTTCGGGAAGGTGGTGATGCGGGCCTGGTTGGCGTGGGCCGAGACGTAGCCGTCGGGAATGCGGCGGGCCACCCAGACGATGCCTTTGCGGGCGTTGCCGCCCTTGCCGTCGTCCTTGAAACCCTTGCCGATCAGCTCCATGATCCACGCTTCGTCGGGGTCGGCGATCGAGAACGACTCGCCGCTCGACGCGTAGCCGTAGGTGTCGGCCAGCTCGGCGATCACGCCGATGGCCTCACGCGCGGTTTTGGCACGCTGCAAGGTGATGTAGATCAGCGACCCGTAGTCCATGCGGCCCGTCGAGTCCTCCAGTTCGGGGCGGCCTCCGTAGGTCGTCTCGCCGATGATGAGCGAATGTTCGTTCATGTTGCCGATGGTCGACCAGGTTTCGCGGACCTGCGGGATGTCCGTCAGGTAACGGCCTGTGTCCCATTCGTAGACGGGCAGCATCGCCCCGGACTTGTGTTTGCCGCCGGGGGTGTGGTACAGTGCGCCGTAGAGCGCGTGGGAGTCCGCCGCATAGGTGACCATCACCGAACCGTCGGTCGAGGCACCTCGGGTGACGATGAAATTGGTGCAGGCCGACGCCGCGCCGTATGTGAGGGCCGCCGCCGCTGCAAGAATCAATCGGATTTTTTTCATGTTTTTCAGGTTTTGAGACCAAAGATACGAAAAAGTCGGATGGATTCAAAACCGAATCTTCCGACTGATGAATAAAAGTGTCGTTACGACGCCAAAGATGGAAAACAAATCGGATAACGGCGAAAAAACGTTATCTTTGTGAGCGGATGCGCTTTCTGCGCACCCCGGAAATACCCCCCCCCGGAGTGGTGGTAAAAATATGAAATCCAGCTATTTGAATGAGAAAGATGCTGTTTCTGCTCCTTTCCGGGGCGATCTTCGGGGCCTGTTCTCCGGACAAGGACCGGGTTCCCGTTTTCGTGAAGAACGTCGTCATGCCGCCCGATTCGTGGGTCTTTGCGCCCGGCGACGGGGTGACCGTTTCGGCCGAAGGGTTCGAGGCTGATGACGAAATCATGCTCGAAATCCATTGGCAGGAGAGTGCCGGGGGGTTCGCTCCGGAGGGCTATGCCAAGGGAGTGCGCGGGATCGTCACGGTGCGTTCCGCCACGAGCGTCACCTTTCTGGCCCCGGGGCACTACCCCGCTTCGACGGTTCGGGTGCTGTTGCTCCGCCGCGGCAGGATGATGCCGCTGGGCAAGATCCGCGTTGCCGACGGAACCCCGAAAGCCGAAGCGCTCTACGGCATTTCGAAATCCGATACGGACGAAACCCTGATCGACCGCATCGACCTGTCAACGGGCGGGGTGACACGGGTCGCGACGCTCGGCATCGGCCGGGGAATCGCCTGCGCCGTGGGGCTTCCCGGCTCGGGCTGGATTTACGGCGTCTGCTCCGGTTCGATGGCAGGTTTCGACCTCACGATGAATTATTATGACGATTTCGGATACCGGAATAGTCTCTTGGCCGGGCATATCTCCGATTCCTCCGTCGGACTCATTTCCCGCGACGCGGGACGGTTGACGCTGACGACCCGAAGCGCGACCCGCTCTCCCTCCCCGGTTCCGGTCTCCTGGCAGGTGCCCGACGAGGTCGTGCAGACGCTGGCCGTGCAGCCGTTCGTGCGGGTCGGTTCCGACCTGCTGCTCGCGCAGCGCAATGCCGACGGGACCTGCGCTCCGCTGGTGTTGAGGGTCTACGGCGGGGCGGGACCGGGCGAAGCCGTCCGGGCCGATGCGATGATCCCTTTTTGGACCGTGGTCGCCTCGGCCGACGAGCCGGACAGGATGGTTCAGGCGGGCGGCTATGCCGTGTCGACCGGGGGCAAAACGCAGCTGCGGCTGTTCAACGCCGCCGGTGACGGCGCTTTCGGCGAGACGCTGGCCGAAGTTCCGGGCACGGCGCTTTCGGTCACGGAGTACGCTCCCGATAAGGATTCGCTGGAAATCTACCTGCTGTGCGAGGCGGACGGCATGCGCCGCATCCACGTCTACGATGCGCTGAAGAAGACGCAGCGGACCCTTCCCGGGGAGTTCGGCTGCTCGGAGATCGTCATGGCGAAATAGTGTTTTCGCGCAGAAAAACGAGTTGCAGGCCCGGATTTTTCCCGGGTCTGTTTCGTGTTGTACGAATTTTGCGTATTTTTACCGGGTAAATACCGAAAAACTTATGTCTTCAATAGCCTGTCAACTGTCGTTCGTGCGCTCGACGCTTCCCGAGGGGGTGAAGCTGGTCGCCGTGTCGAAAACCCACCCTGCGGAGGCGATCCGCGCGGCCTACGACGCCGGCCACCGCGTTTTCGGCGAGAGCCGCCCGCAGGAACTGCGCGAAAAACACGAAGCCCTGCCCAAGGACATCGAGTGGCACATGATCGGCCACCTGCAAACCAACAAGATCAAATACATCGCCCCGTTCGTCGCGCTGATCCATTCGGTCGACAGCGCGCGGCTGGCCGAGGCGATCCAGCGCGAGGCGGCCAAGTGCGGCCGGACGCTCGAAATCCTCCTGGAGATCCACGTCGCCGAGGAGGAGACCAAGATGGGCTGGAATATGGCCGAACTGATGGAGTATGTCCGTACGGCCCCGTTTGCCCGTATGCCGGACGTCTGCGTGCGGGGCGTGATGGGCATTGCCACCAATACCGACGACGGCACGGCGATACGCCGCGATTTCATGGAGCTGAAACGCTGTTTCGAACTGCTGCAACCCTACTTCGGGCCGCGGTTCGACACGCTGTCGATGGGTATGTCGCACGACTATCCGCTGGCGGTCGAGTGCGGCTCGACGATGGTGCGCGTCGGCTCGTTGATATTCGGCCGGCGCGGGCTTAAGAAGCCCGTTTTATGAGTGGTTGCTGTACGAATGATAAATTACCAGACTTATATGAAAATCGGATTTCTTGGATTCGGAAATATGGCGCAGGCCATGGCGGGCGGGTTTGTCCGCTCGGGGGCCGTGCAGCCCGGCGACATCGGTGCGTGCGCGCGCGACCGGGCGAAACTGCGGCGCAACACGGAGCCGCAGGGCTTCCGGGCTTTCGACGACGCGGCGGCGGTCGCGGAGTTCGCCGATCTGGTCGTCGTCGCCGTGAAACCCTATCAGGTCGAGGCGGTGCTTGCGCCCGTCCGGGAACAGCTGGCGGATAAGATCGTCGTATCGGTGGCTGCGGGCGTTACGTTCGACGACTGCGAGCGGATGCTCGCCCCCGGCACGCACCATTTGAGCATCGTTCCCAATACGCCCGTTTCGGTCTGCGAAGGCATCGTCGTCTGCGAACGCCGCCATTCGCTTTCGGACGGGGAGTGGCGGCAGGTGGAGGCGCTCTTCTCGAAGATCGGCCTCGTCCTGCCGATGGACACCGCCCTGCTCGGCATATCGAGTGCCGTCTGCGGCTGCGGCCCGGCGTTCGTCGCCATGTTCATCGAGGCGCTCGGGGACGCTGCCGTCAAGCACGGCGTTGCGCGTGCCGACGCTTACCGCATGGCGAGCCAGATGATCGTCGGGACCGGGAAATTGCAGCTCGCCTCGGGGCAGCATCCCGGTGCGATGAAGGACGCCGTCTGTTCGCCCGGCGGAACGACGATCGCGGGCGTCGCCGAACTGGAGCGCAAGGGCTTCCGCGGCGCGGTGATCGACGCCATCGACGCTATTCAGAACAAAAAATAACCCGCCCGCCTAAAAGGCGGGTTTTAGGGGCGGACGGTGGCTTTGGGACGCTTGTCATCCGGTTCTGCGTCCGCCCGGCTAAAAGCCGGGTTTTAGGGGCGGATAGTGGCTTCGGGACGCTTTTATCCGGTTCTGCGCCCGCCCGCTTAAAAAGCGGGATTCAGGGGGCGATAGACAGTCTTCTGGCGTCCGGAACGGTTCTGCGCCCGCCCGGCTAAAAGGCGGGTTTTAGGGGCGGACGGTGGCTTCGGGACGCTTGTCATCCGGTTCTGCGCCCGGAGCCGGGAATCGTTTTTTGGGGGCTGCGGGACGAAGCGACGCCGTTTGCGTCCGAATAGGAAAACCGCCGGACCTTTTCGAAAGGTCCGGCGGTTTCTCATCGGGAGCTGCCCTATCGCACCCGCAGCGAGCGTCCGATGCGCAGCACGGTGGTCGATTTGATGCCGTTCAGGCGGCAGATGTTCGTCACGGTCGTTCCGTAGCGCCGGGCGATGCCGCCCAGCGTGTCGCCCGAGCGGATCTTGTAGTATTTCATGGCCGCTTTCTCGGCGGCTTCCTTCTTGTCCTGCTCCTCGTTGGCGATCTCGTCTTCGAAATCCTGTCCGGCGTTGGAGTAGATGCTGAAGAACGACTTCTTCAGGAGGAAGGTCTCGCGGCTCAACGTTCCGTTCTTGAAGTCGATCAGGCGTTCGGGGTCGAACGACTGTCCGTAGTAGCGGGTCTCGAAGTGGAGATGAGGACCCGTCGACCGGCCCGTCGAACCGCCCAGACCGATGATCTGCCCCGCCTCGACCCATTGGTCGGGTTCCACCAGACGTTCCGACAGGTGGCCGTAGTAGGTCTCCAGCCCGTTGTCGTGGCGGATGATCACCAGGTTGCCGTAACCGCCCCTGTTGTACTGCGAGATGCGTACGCGGCCGCAGAAGGTGGCGTAAACCGGGTCGCCTGTCTTGAGCGGCAGGTCCACGCCCTGATGCTGGCGCCGGCGTCGCGGACCGTATTTGCCGCGCGGGTGCACCGAACCCTGATAGGGGCAGTGGTAGCTGGTCAGCGAGTCGACGAGGTCGATCACCACCGATTTGGGCATTTCCGACATGTCGACCTCCTTGTAGGGAAAGAGCGTCGTCGTGTCCCAGTATTTCTCGAAAATCGTGCTGTCTTTGGCCACCTCGCGGTTGAGGACGTATTTCCACGAATTGTTGCTGTACAGGATCACCTGCACGGCGTCGTTTTCCGTGGCGAGGGTGTCGAGCACGGTCAGGCCGTTGGTGTCGAAAATGGACTCGATCTTCGTGGGCCGGAGACGGAGGCGCAGCGCCGCCACGGAATCCGCCGCGGCCTGCTCCGGGTCGACGACCGGATCGGGAGCGGCCGTCTCGCTTTCAGCCGTTTCATCCCGCTGTTCGGCAACGGCGACGAGGTTTTGCAGCGAGTCGATCAGCGCGGCCTGCCGCGACGCCACCAGGCGCAGCGAATCGGCCGCGGCGATTTCGCGGGCCGCCGCCTCTGTCGTCCGCGTGTTTTTGGGCTTGCGGGCCGTCGCGGTGAAGATCATCGAGAGGGCGATAAGGGTGAAAATGTATTTTTTCATAGTCTCTTTCTTATTGTTGCTTGATTAGCTCTTCGGCGGCTTCCAGCGCCTTGTAGAATTCCTCGCCGAAACGGCGGACGATCGGTTCCCGGAGGGCTTTGTAGACCGGAATGCCCAGCCTGGCGCCGCACCGGCGGGCCGGGGCGCACACCGACCAGCGGTGGTAGTTGAGTCCCACCGTGCCGTTCGAGAAGCGCATCACGCGGATCGGATAGAGGTGGCACGAAATCGGCTTGCGGAACGGGGTTTTGCCTTCGGCCCACGCTTTTTCGATGGCGCAGAGCGTGACGCCGTTTTCCGTGTAGGTATAGGCGCATTGGGCGTCGTCCACGAGCGGCGTCGTCAGGTCGCCGTCTTCGTCCACGACCATGAATCCCTGCCGTTCGACCGACTCGATGCCTTCCGCCGTCATGTAGGGTTTGTAATTGGGGTATTCGCGTTCGAGGATCTCCACCTCGTCGGCTTCGAGCGGCGCCCCGGCGTTGCCTTCGACGCAGCAGATCCCTTTGCACTGCGCGATGTCGCAGGCGAAACACTCGCGCAGCAGGTCGGCGCTTACGATTTTGTCGTCTATCTCGATCATTTGCGGCAGGTGTCGGCGATGATGATGTCATAGAGTTCTCCGAGCGACATGCCCATTTCGCGGGCCTGTTTGGGAACGATGCTTCCCCTGCTCATGCCGGGAATCGAGTTCAGCTCGATGAAATAGGGCACGCCCGCGGGGGTGACGATGAAGTCTACCCTTACGACGCCCGAACAGCGGCAGGTGCGGTACGCCTCGCGGGTCATGCGGTTCAGCTCGGCCTTCACCTCCGGGGTGATGTCCGCAGGGGTGATTTCGTCGGAAAATCCGGCGGTGTATTTGGCTTCGTAGTCGAAGAAATCCTTCTTCGAAACGATCTCCGTGATCGGGAAAACATACTCCCTGCCGCCGGCGACGAGCATGCCGCAGCCCATTTCGCGGCCCGTGACACACTCCTCGATCAGGATTTCGTCGCCCTGGGCGAATGCCGCTTCGATGGCTGCCGGAAGCTCCTCCGGGGCGTGCACCTTCGTCACGCCGAACGACGAGCCGTTGGCGTTGGGCTTCACGAACAGGGGCATTCCCAGTTCCGCGACGATCTGCGCCGGGTCGAACGCTTCGCCGCGGCGCAGGAAGACCTCACGGGCCAGGTTGACACGCCCTGCGAGCGTGCGTTTGGCGGTGATCTTGTCGAAGGTGATGACCGACGAGGTCATCGAGCACGACGAATAGGGAACGCCCATCATGTCGAGGTAGCCTTGCAGCTTGCCGTCCTCGCCGGGCGTGCCGTGAATGATGATCAGCGCGTAGTCGAACGCCTTGCGCACACCGTCGACGGTGATCGAGAAATCATTCTTGTCCACCTGCCACTGCCGCCCGTCGGGGGCCGTATGGTGCCAGTCGCGGCCGTGGAGGTCGATGACCGTGATGTCGTATTTCGAGTGGTCGAGGGCCGCCTCGATCTGGGCGGCGCTCTGAAGGGCGATTTCCCGTTCGGGCGAATCGCCGCCCGCCAGGAGGGCTATCTTCAAACGTGTCATTTCAGGGGTTGTATATATCTTTGTATCGGAATTCCAGTATCTCCTGCACCATCCGGGCGAACTCCTTGGCTTCGACGTGCGTGTCGTCGATACGCAGCGCCGCGTTGAAGTCGTTGAGGGCCGGACCCCACTCGCCCATCCGGTAATGGAGTTTTCCGCGCTCGACCAGGAGCGCCGTGTTTCCGGGCTCGGCGGCGATCTGCGCCCCAAGGGCTGCGATGCGCGTCGCGGGACCCCACAGCCCCTTGCGGCGGATGTAGGCGGCGACACCCTCGTCGAGCATGGCGGCGACGTCCTCGCCCCGCCCGATGCGGTCGCGCACGTCCGTCGAGGCGAAGTCCTGCAACGGGGCGTCCGTCAGCGGCGTGATGCGCCCTTCGAATCCCTCCGCCGGTTCGCCGCGCCGCGGGTAGACGTAAACCGGGTATTCGAGGATTTGTTCGTACTCCTTCCATCCCGCGAGGCGCGCGATCTGGTCGCTGCCCATCAGGATCGAAAACTGCATCCCCGACCCGAAGTTTTCCTTGAGGTAACACAGGGTATCTATTGTGTATGAGGGCTTCGGCAGCAGAAATTCCACGACCGAAGGTTTGATGCGCTCCGGGTATTTCGAAGCGGCGCATGCGATCTCGGCCATTTCGAAACGGTCCATTTCGGGAGCCAGTTCCGCGGCCTGTTTGTAGGGGCTTTGGGGCGAAACGACCAGCACGGCCTCGTCGCAGAGACCCTGCCCGACGACGTATTCCGCCAGCGCGATGTGGCCGCGGTGCACGGGGTTGAACGACCCGAAATAGAGCATGACCCGTTTCATCCTACCGTGCGATGAATTGGTCGAGGATGCTGCACGTGCCGCACACGGCCTCGTCGAGGCAGTCGTTGACCACCACGTGGTCGAACTCGGGGGCTTTCGTCAGTTCGAATTCGGCCTTGGCCACGCGGCGGTCGATCACCTCCGGGGCGTCCGTGCCGCGGCCTTCGAGCCGTCGGCGCAGCTCCTCGACCGAGGGCGGCATGATGAACACCGAGCAGGCGTCGTCGCCGAAGATGCGCTTGAGGTTGATACCGCCGACCACGTCGACGTCGAAGACGATCACATGGCCCTTGGCCCAGATGCGCTCCACCTCCGAGCGCAGCGTGCCGTAGCAGGTTCCCTTGTAGACCTCCTCCCACTCCACGAAGCGGTTTTCGGCCACGGCCTGCATGAACTCCCCGTGCGAGAGGAAGTAGTAGTCCACCCCGTCGCGCTCCTGGCCGCGGGGGGCGCGGCTGGTCGCCGAGATGGAGAATTCGAACTGCGGATAGCGTTCCAGCAGGTGCCGGACGATGGTGGTTTTGCCCGAACCGCTCGGGGCGGAGAATATGATGACTTTGCCCATTTGATGAAATTAAAAATGAAAAATTAGAAATGAAAAATCGTTCTCTTCTCCGGATGATTTTGCCGAATGGAATTTTTAATTTTTCATTCTCAATTTTTAATTGGAATATCCTGTAATCTGCGGATTACAGGATATTCAATACCTGTTCCTTGATCTTCTCCAGCTCGTCCTTCATCTTGACGACGAGGATCTGGATGTTCGGCTCGTTGGCTTTCGAGCCCATCGTGTTGATCTCGCGGCCCATCTCCTGCGCGATGAAGCCCAGCTTGCGGCCTGCGCCCTCCTCCGAAGAGGCCACCTCCCGGAAGTAGTTGCAGTGGTTCGTGAGGCGCACTTTCTCCTCGGTGATGTCGAGTTTCTCGAGGTAGAAGATCATCTCCTGCTCCAGCCGGTTGCGGTCCACGTCGACGGCCAGTTTCGAGAGGTTGTCCAGAATGCGGGCCTTGACCGTTTCGGTGCGGGCCTTCTCGAAGGGCACGACCTCTGTTTTATATTGCTCGATCAGCTCCACGCGGCGCAGCAGGTCGGCGATCAGGATGGCGCCCTCCTGCTCGCGGAACGCGTCGAGATGCGCAGCGGCAGCCTCCACGGCGGCGAGCAGCGCGGCGTGCTCCTCTTCGGAGATGGCCTCGGCCTCGGTCGCGACGACATCCGGAAGACGCATGATCACGGGCAGGATGGCGTCGTAGCCGGCGTCGATGCCCGAGAACGAAAGCGTGTCGTTCATCTGGCGGAGGTATTCGCGGAACACCTCGCGGTTGATGCGCGCCGACGTTTCGACAGCCTGCGACTCGACCGTGACGAAGACGTCGACCTTGCCCCGCTGGATCGTGCGGGCGATCAGGTTGCGGATCTCGTATTCCGACTGCCGGTAGACTGCCGGGAGGCGCAGCGAGAGGTCCAACTGCTTGGAGTTCAGCGAGCGGATCTCGACCGTGATTTTCTTATTCCGGAGTGCGGCCTCGCCTTTGCCGAAGCCGGTCATTGATTTTACCATGTGTACGGGAACTTGTAATTTTTCGGCAAAGATAGTGCAAGCCGAGCGCAAAAGCAAGTTTACTTGCATTTTGCCGGGGCGCAGCCTGTCCGAGCCGGGGTTTGTTCCCGGTAAAATTAACAAAAACAATCCGAAAAGAGGGGCGTTCTTCCTGCGGAGTGAAATTTATTTGGCTATCTTTGTATTTCTGAAATTTTTTTATTTATATTTGTGTTAGCAAACTAACAGTTAAGAGTCAGATCATTCAAATCACATACGAATTATTATGAAAAAGCACAACTTCAATGCGGGACCTTCCATTCTGGCGGACGAGGTCATCGAAAATGCGGCCAAGGCGATTCTCGACTTCAACGGATCGGGTCTTTCGCTGCTTTCGATCTCGCACCGGACGAAGGATTTCGACGACGTGATGGCCGAGGCCGACGTTCTTTTCCGCGAATTGCTCCACATTCCCGACAACTACAAGATCATCTATCTCGGGGGCGGTGCAAGTACCTATTTCTATGAAATTCCCGCCAACTTTCTGGGCAGGAAGGCCGGTTATGTGAATACGGGTGTCTGGGCCAAAAAGGCCATCAAGGAGGCGAAACGTTACGGCGAAGTGGAGGTGCTGGCTTCGTCCGAGGACAGGAACTTCACCTATATTCCCAAGGGGTTCGCCATTCCCGCCGACCTGGACTATGTGCATATCACCTCGAACAATACGATCTACGGCACGGAGTACCACGAGGACCTCTCGTCGCCCGTGCCCCTGATCGCCGACATGTCTTCGGACATCCTTTCGCGCCCGGTGGACGTTTCGAAATACGCCATGATCTACGGCGGCGCGCAGAAGAACCTGGCTCCCGCGGGCGTGGCGTTCGCCATCATCCGCGAGGATATGCTGGACAGGATCGTCCGCGACCTGCCGACGATGATGTCGTTCAGGACCCATGTCGAGAACAACTCGATGTTCAACACTCCTCCCGTGTTCCCGATCTACGTCCTGAAGGAGACCCTGAAGTGGCTCAAGTCGATTGGCGGCGTCGACGAAATCTACCGCCGCAACAAGGAGAAGGCCGCGCTGCTCTACGACGAGATCGACCGCAACCCGCTCTTCCGCGGTACGGTCGAGAAGGAGGACCGTTCGCTGATGAACATCTGCTTCGTGATGGCCAAGGGCTGCGAGGAGCTGGCTCCCGAGTTTATGGAGTTCGCCAAGAGCCGCGGCATGGTCGGCATCAAGGGCCACCGTCTGGTGGGCGGCTTCCGTGCGTCGTGCTACAACGCCCTGCCCAAGGAGAGCGTCGAGGCGCTGGTGGCCTGCATGCAGGAGTTCGCCGAGGCGCATAAGAAATAGCTCCGATGTGTCCGACCATCGTCCCGCTGATGCGGGAGACAAAAAAAGAACAGGATATTTATTTCACGTCATTGATCGAAACTATGAAGATACTGGTTGCAACGGAAAAACCCTTCGCCAAAAAGGCCGTGGACGGAATCCGTAAGATCGTCGAGGATGCCGGATACGAACTGGCGCTGCTCGAAAAATACACCGACAAGGGCCAGCTGCTCGAAGCCGTGGCCGACGTCGACGCGCTGATCGTCCGCAGCGACAAGGTGACCGCCGAGGTCATCGCCGCGGCGAAAAACCTGAAGATCGTGGTCCGCGCCGGCGCGGGTTACGACAACGTGGACCTTGCGGCGGCTTCGGCGCGGGGCATCGTGGTGATGAACACCCCGGGTCAGAACTCCAATGCCGTGGCCGAACTGGCGCTGGCCATGATGATCTTCATGTCGCGCAACCGCTTCACGCCGGGTACGGGTACGGAACTCCAGGGCAAAACCCTCGGCATCCACGCCTACGGCAACGTCGGCAGACTGGTGGGCCGCAAGGGCAAGGCGTTGGGCATGAATGTCGTCGCCTACGATCCGTTCATCGCCGACGGGGCGGTCTTCGAGGCCGACGGCGTGAAGAAAGTGGCTTCGGTCGAGGAGCTTTACCGGGTTTCCGACTTCCTTTCGCTGCACATTCCCGCCACGGCCCAGACCAAAGGCTCGATCGGCTACGACCTGATGATGTCGATGCCCAAGGGCGCGACGCTGGTCAACACCGCCCGCAAGGAGGTGATCGACGAGGAGGGCGTCGTGCGCGCTATGACCGAACGCGAGGACCTGAAATACATCACCGACATCGCCGCCGGCAATCAGGCCGAGCTGGACGAGAAGTTCGGCAAACGGGTTTTCGCCACGGCGAAGAAGATGGGCGCCGAGACCGCCGAGGCCAATGTCAACGCGGGACTCGCCGCCGCCAACCAGATTGTCGATTTTCTGAAGAACGGCAACACCCGTTTCCAGGTCAACAAATAGAAACCAACCGTGCGAAAAGGCGGGTGCGCATATCTCATATGACGGACCCGCTTTTTCGCCTTAAAACAACCGATGCATTATGGTTAGAATAAAACCTTTCCGCGCAGTCCGTCCCCCGAAGGAGCATGCCTCCGAGGTGGCTTCGCGCCCCTACGACGTACTCAACTCCGCCGAGGCGAAGGCCGAAGCCACGGAGCGTTCGCTGCTGCACATCATCAAGCCCGAGATCGACTTCGACCCCATCGCCGACGAGCATTCGCAGCCCGTCTACGACAAGGCGGTCGAGAATTTCCGCCGCTGGCAGTCCGAAGGCTGGCTGCGGCAGGACCCCGAGGAGTACTACTATATATATGCGCAGACGATGGAGGGCCGCACGCAGTACGGCCTTGCGATGTGCTGCCATTTCGAGGACTATCTCTCGGGGGCGATCAAGAAGCACGAGCTGACGCGTCCCGACAAGGAGGAGGACCGCATGATCCACGTCCGCAACCAGAAGGCCAACATCGAGCCGGTGTTCTTCGCCTATCCCGACGATGCCGAGATCGACGCCATCGTCGCCGACGTGGTGAAAAACAACGCTCCGGAGTACGATTTCACGGCTGCCGACGGCTTCGGACACCAGTTGTGGGTGATCCGCGACCGGAAGACCAACGACCGCATTACGGAGATTTTCGCGGGCATCCCGGCGCTCTACGTCGCCGACGGACACCACCGCACGGCCGCCGCGGCGCGCGTGGGACAGGAGTGCCGCGCGAAAAATCCGAACCACACGGGCTGCGAGGAGTACTGCTATTTCCTGGCCGTGACCTTCCCGGCGGGCCAGCTCCGCATCATCGACTACAACCGCGTGGTGAAGGACCTGAACGGCCTGACGCCTGCCGAACTTCTCGAAAAACTCAACGAGTCGTTTGTCGTTGAGGACAAGGGGACGGAGGAGTACCGCCCCGCGGCGCTGCACAATTTTTCGATGTACCTCGACGGCCGCTGGTACAGCCTGACGGCCAGGCCGGGCACCTATGACGACAACGACCCGATCGGCGTGCTGGACGTCACGGTGCTGTCGAATCTGGTGCTGGACCGGATTCTGGACATCAAGGATCTGCGCACCTCGAAGCGGATCGACTTCGTGGGCGGCATCCGCGGTCTGGGCGAGTTGAAACGCCGTGTGGACAGCGGGGAGATGAAGGCGGCGTTCGCCCTCTACCCCGTCTCGATGCAGCAGCTGATCAACATTGCCGACACGGGCAACATCATGCCGCCGAAGACCACGTGGTTCGAACCCAAACTGCGGTCGGGAGTGGTGATCCACTCGTTCGACGAAAAATAATCGACGAGGGCCGCCTGCGGGCGGCTCTTTTCTTTGCGGGAAACTTGCGGAATCCCGAACCGCCTTTGGGCCGGATTGCCGACAGCTCCCCGTCCGGTGCCGTACGCCCGGGACGCGGGGCGGAAATAAATACGGTCCCGATCCGAAAGCCGGATGACGGCCGAACGGTTTTGTATGCAGGGAGTTCGCACGGGAACATGCGGATTTTCTGCTTTTTGTTTGTCGTTTATGCCGAAAGAAATGTTGCAATCCGAATCGTTTTTATCCGATTATTTATTATATTTGTAAGCAACTTAACAATATTAGGCGTTATGGCAAAAATCAAAGGAACAATCGTTGTCGACAAGGAGCGCTGCAAGGGGTGCGGGGTCTGTGCTTCGGCCTGTCCGTGCGACGTGCTCGCGCTGTCGGCGGAGGTCAACAGCAAAGGTTATCCCGTTGCGTGGATGGTCAATCCCGATTCCTGCACGGGCTGTGCCTCCTGTGCGGTGATTTGTCCGGATAGCTGCATTACGGTTTATCGTCAAAAATTCGAGTAAGCTATGGCAGAGAATGAAGTGAAACTGATGAAAGGCAACGAAGTGATCGCCCATGCGGCCATTCGCTACGGTTGCGACGGATATTTCGGATACCCCATCACTCCGCAGTCGGAGGTGATGGAGACCCTCATGGAACTCAAACCGTGGGAGACCACGGGCATGGTCGTTTTGCAGGCCGAGTCGGAGATCTCTTCGATCAACATGGTCTACGGCGGCGCATCGACCGGAAAACGGGTGATGACCTCCTCGTCCAGCCCCGGCATCAGCCTGATGTCCGAGGGGTTGAGCTACCTGGCGGGCGCCGAGCTGCCCTGCCTGATCGTCAATTGCCAGCGCGGCGGTCCGGGCCTGGGTACGATCCAGCCTTCGCAGGGCGACTATTTCCAGGCCTGCAAAGGCGGCGGCCACGGCGATTTCCACATGATCGTGCTGGCTCCCAACTCGGTGCAGGAGATGCACGACCATGTGTTCGAGGCGTTCGACCTCGCGTTCAAATACCGCAATCCGGCGCTGATCCTCGCCGACGGCGCCATCGGTCAGATGATGGAGAAGGTGGTGCTCGCACCCCAGCGTCCGCGCAAGACCGATGAGGAGCTGAAAGCCGAGTGCGGCGCGTGGGCCGCGCAGGGCAAACCCGCCGGCCGCGCGCGCAACATCGTGACCTCGCTCGAATTGCAGTCGGAGAAGATGGAAGTTATCAACAAACGGTTGCAGGAGAAATACAAGGCGCTGGAAGAGAACGAGGTGCGTTACGAAGCCATCGAGTGCGACGACGCCGACTACGTGATCGTGGCCTTCGGTTCGTCGGCCCGCATCTGCTCGGCGACGGTCGAAATGGCCCGCGCCGAGGGGCTGAAAGTCGGCCTGCTGCGTCCGATCACCCTCTACCCTTTCCCCAAGAAGCAGCTTGCCGAGATGGCCGCGCGGGGCGTCAAGGGATTCCTCTCGGCGGAACTCAACGCCGGGCAGATGGTCGAGGACGTGCGGCTGGCCGTCAACGGCAAGGCCCCGGTCGAGCATTACGGGCGTCAGGGCGGCATGATGTTCAACCCGGACGAAGTGCTCGACGCGCTCAAGGAAAAACTGATTAAAAAGTAGAAGACGATGGCAGAGGTTGAAAAGAAAACGGAGAATCTGGTTTACGCAAAACCGAAACTCATCACCGATAACGTCATGCACTACTGCCCGGGTTGCAGCCACGGCACGGTGCACAAGCTCATCGCCGAGGTCATCGAGGAGATGGGACTCGCGGAGAAGACCGTGGGCATTTCGCCCGTGGGCTGCTCGGTGTTCGCCTACAACTATATCGACATCGACTGGATCGAGGCGGCGCACGGGCGCGCGCTGGCCGTTGCGACGGCCGTGAAGCGGCTCTACCCGCAGAATATGGTCTTCACCTATCAGGGCGACGGCGACCTGTCGGCCATCGGTACGGCGGAGTCGATCCATGCGGCGGCGCGCGGCGAGAACGTCGTGGCCGTCTACATCAACAATGCGATCTACGGCATGACCGGCGGCCAGATGGCCCCGACCACCCTCTTGGGCATGAAGACCGCGACGACCCCCTACGGCCGCGATCCGCGGCTGAACGGCTATCCCTACAAGATCGCCGAGATGATGGCCCATCTGGACGGCGCGACCTACATCACGCGCCAGAGCGTGCATACGGCGGCCAACGTGCGCAAGTGCAAAAAGGCGATCCGCAAGGCGTTCGAGAATTCGATGGCCGGCAACGGTTTTTCGCTCGTGGAGGTCGTCTCGACCTGCAACAGCGGGTGGAAACTCTCGCCCGTGGCTTCGAACCAGTGGCTTGCCGAGAACATGCTGCCCTTCTATCCGCTGGGCGACATTAAGGACGTAAAAAAAGAGTAACGCTATGAAAGAGACGTTGATAATTGCAGGATTCGGAGGACAGGGCGTCCTCTCGATGGGTAAGATTCTGGCTTACTCGGGGGTGATGCAGGATTTCGAGGTGACGTGGATGCCCTCCTATGGTCCCGAGATGCGCGGCGGAACGGCCAACGTGACGGTGATTCTCTCCGACCGGAAGATTTCGTCGCCTATCGCCCATGAATTCGACACGGCGATCATCCTGAACCAGCAGTCGATGGAGAAATTCGAGCCGATGGTCAAGCCGGGCGGCGTGCTGATCTACGACACGAACGGCATCACGCGGCACCCCGTGCGCAAGGACATCGAAGTCTATGCGATCGACGCCACGGCCGAGTGTGCGAAGATGGGTCAGGCCAAACTGTTCAACACGATGATCCTGGGCGGTTACCTCAAGGTGCGCCCCGTGGTCGCGATGGAGAACGTGATGGTGGGTCTGAAAAAGTCGCTTCCCGAGCGCGCGTGGAAAATGCTTCCGGCCAACGAGGAGGCCATCCGCCACGGCGGCGAGATAATCCGCAAGCGGTGATTCAGTGACATATTTTATGAAGAAGGAGGCGCCCCCGTTGCGGGGGCGCCTCTCTTTGATATTACAAATCATCCATTGCTTTTCATGTAGATTGTATTCGTTGTTTTTAATCTTGTTTTATGGATTTTTCTTCTTTCGGCTGAAAGTCAATCTGATAGAATTTGAATTCCGGTTTGGTCATGGCTCCGGTCGCGGCGTCTATTCCCCATCCGAGTATGTTCAGCAGATTGATGACCGATACGGCGTTGAAACTTTTGTTGATGATAACCGTTTCCGTTGTATAGGCAGGCGATTCGGCTTTGACGACCGTTTCGTCGAAACCGCGTCTGATTTTGGTCGTGTAGGGGAAAGTGACATTGGTGTGTTTACGGCCGTCGATCGTAAGGGTCGCTTTTTCTGCGATGTCGCTGTCGAAGGTCACTTTGGCTTTCGATCCGCAAAAAACGGTGGCGCAGGAGGTCATCAAAAGAGATGAGCACAGGAATATTCCGAAATATTTCATTGTATGGTGAATATGTGCCGTGTCCCTGCGGCTGGGTTGGGTTAGGTACATAAAAAACGTGGGACATAACTTTTATCATCGCATATCGAGGTTCTGGAATACCTTGTGGCAATAATAGAAAGTGAAGCCCACGCCATAGACGTGAGCATCAACTTCACTTCTTTTGCCACAATTTGAAATTTTCCAGATTTCGATATGCAAAGACGCAAAGCTAACGCTTTTTATATGTATGCGCCGGGAATGCCGCGGCGCGGTTGGATCGGGATGGTGTTCGGTTTGTTATCTGACCATAGGCTACGGGTTTAGGGGTTCTTCACGCAAATATACAAATCTTTCCGGAGGAATGAAATCGGATGCCTTTTTATTTTATTCAGAAGTCCTGAAATGCCGCCCGCCTATCCGAAAAAGCCGTTTGTGTATACGCTTCCGTGTGCGGCGGGAAATCGGCGGATAACGTACCGGCAAATTCCGTATCTTGGAAAATGAATTCCGGCAGGGCATCGACTTTGCATGTCCGGGTATAAACTTTTAAAAACTCCGATTTATGGAAAAGAACGAACAGCAGATGCCGCGGCTCGGCGAGCCGGTTCCGGCATTCGAGGCTATGACCACCAAGGGGAAGATCAGCTTTCCGGACGATTACAAGGGCAAATGGGTGATTCTTTTCAGCCACCCTGCCGATTTCACCCCGATCTGCACCACCGAAATACTCACCTTCGGGGCGCGTACCGAGGAGTTCCGGGCGTTGAACTGCGAACTGGTCGGCCTGTCGGTCGACAGCCGCAACAGCCATATCGCATGGCTCAAGACCATCCGCGAGAAGATCGAGTACAAGGGCATGAAGGATGTGAAGGTCGGGTTCCCGATCATCGACGACGTTGCGATGAAAGTGGCGTCGCTCTACGGCATGATTCAGCCCGGCGAGAGCCAGACCGCCGCCGTGCGCGCCGTGTTCTTCGTCGACCCGAAGGGCGTGCTGCGGGCGATGATCTACTATCCGCTGGCTCTGGGCCGCAATTTCGACGAGATCAGGCGGGTTTTGGTGGGCTTGCAGACCATCGACGCCTTCGGCATCGCGCTGCCCGCCGACTGGCGTCCGGGCGACGAGGTGATCGTGCCGATGAAGGGCGACGATCAGGAGAAGGTTCCCGAAGGGGCGAAGTGCTACGACTGGTTTTTCTGCACCAAGCCGCTGCCGAAAGAGGAGATCGGACGGAAACTCGGCGAGAAGGTCTGACGCCCCTGCATTGCACGACAGAAGAGGCTTCCCGCGGGAAGCCTCTTCTGTCGTGTGCATTCGTATCTCTGCAATCCGGGGACGGTCGGCAAAGGCCGCTCCGCTCTATTCCCGGAAGCGGCATTGCTGTACGTCGCGCCACCCGAGGAGCAGTTCGCGCACCGCGAGCCGTTTTTTGCCCGCTATTTGCAGTTCTCCGAGGGCGATCCATCCGTCGGCGCACGCCACGCGGATAAAGGTTCTTCCGTCGCTCTGGAGCGTGCCGCACGCCTCGCCGTGGACCGCGGCCTCGAACGACGCCGAGAAAATCTTGGCGCTCGACGCTTCGCCGTCGCCCTCGCGGTACATCTCGGTCCATGCCGCCGGATAGGGCGACAGTCCGCGGACGAAATTCACGATCTCGCGGCCCGGTTTCTCCCAGTCGATCCGGCAGTCCTCCTTGAAAATCTTCGGCGCCGGGCGCAGCCTCGCCTCGTCGATGTGCTGCTGCTCCACGGGCCGGATCTCCCCCGCCGCAATGCGGTCGACGGTTTCGGTTACGAGCGAGGTTCCCGTTGTCATCAGACGTTCGTAGAGCGTCCCGACGTTGTCTTCCGGAAGGATCGGAACCCGGATCTGCCCGATGATGCCGCCCTTGTCGATCTCGTGGTTCAGCAGAAACGTGGTGACGCCCGTCTCGGTCTCGCCGTTGATGATCGCCCAGTTGATCGGCGCGGCCCCGCGGTATTGGGGCAGCAGCGAGGCGTGGAGGTTGAAGGTCCCCAGCCGCGGCATGGCCCAGACGACCTCGGGGAGCATGCGGAAGGCGATCACGATGCCCAGGTCGGGCCGCAGCGCCTCGAGGGCCTCGACGAACTCCGGGGATTTCAGCTTTTCGGGCTGCAATACCGGCAGACCCAGTTCCAGAGCCGCGATCTTAACCTCGCTCCGGTGTATTTTCTGTCCGCGTCCGGCGGGTTTGTCGGGCGAAGTCACCACGCCCACGACGTTGTAGCCGCCCCCGACGAGCGCCCGCAGCGACGGCACGGCGAATTCGGGCGTGCCCATGAATACGATGCGAAGGTCTTTGGCGTCCATGCGTTATCTCTTTTCCAGTCCCAGCGTGTGGTGCATGCGCTCCTGCTTGGTCTCCAGATAGTGTGCGTTGTAGGGGTTCGGGGCGATGACGATGGGCACGATCTCGTCGATGCAAAGCCCGTAGCCCTCCAGCCCGGCCCGTTTGAGCGGGTTGTTGGTCATCAGGCGCATGTGGCGGATGCCCAGCTCGCGGATGATGCTGGCGCCCACGCCGTAGTCGCGTTCGTCGGCCTTGAAGCCCAGTTTGAGGTTGGCGTCCACCGTGTCGAGACCCTCGTCCTGCAATTTGTAGGCGTGGATTTTGTTGCACAGCCCAATGCCGCGCCCCTCCTGATTGAGGTAGACGACGGCGCCCCGGCCTTCGCGGTCGATCATCTCCATCGCCTTGTGGAGCTGCTCGCCGCAGTCGCAGCGGTACGAGCCGAAGATGTCGCCCGTGGCGCACGACGAATGCACGCGCACCAGCACCGGTTCGTCTTCGGTCCACTCCCCTTTCGTCAGGGCCACATGCTCCACGCCGTTGGATTTCTGGCGGAACGGTGTGATCTGGAATTCGCCCCACTCCGTGGGCAGGGGCACCGTCACGCCCTTTTCGATGATCGACTCCTCGCGGAGGCGGTAGGCGATCAGCGAGGCGATCGAGATGATTTTTAGGTCGAATTTTTTTGCGGTCTCCAGCAGTTGCGGCAGGCGGGCCATCGTGCCGTCCTCGTTCATAATCTCGATCAGCGCGCCGGCGGGCTGCAATCCGGCCAGGCGGGCCAGGTCGATGGCCGCCTCGGTGTGTCCCGGACGGCGCAACACGCCCTTGTCGCGCGCGCGCAGGGGATTGATATGTCCCGGGCGGCCCAGGTCGGTGGGTTTCGTTTCGGGGTCGGCCAGCGCGCGGATCGTCGCGGCGCGGTCGTGGATCGAGACGCCCGTGGTGCAGTCGTTGCCCAGCAGGTCGACCGTCACGGTGAAGGGCGTGCCCAGCAGCGAGGTGTTGTTCTCCTCCATCATGTTGAGCCCCAGTTCGTCGCAGCGTTTCTCCGACAGCGGGGCGCACAGCACGCCGCGGCCCTCCTTGAGCATGAAGTTCACGATTTCGGGCGTGATCTTCTCCGCCGCGACGATGAAGTCGCCTTCGTTCTCGCGGTCCTCGTCGTCCACGACGATAACGGGTTTGCCGATGCGGAAGTCCTCGATGACCTCCTCCACGCTATTGAGCACAGTCTCTTTTGCCATTTCGTTTGAGTTTTATTGCTTTCGTCAGTTTCTTGAATTGCGGAACCAGTTTCTCTTTCAGCGCCTTGAACTTCCCGGCGTACCAGTCCGTGTCGAGCAGCGCCGAGTCGTTGGTGGCCTTGTAGGTGAGGTATATGGCTATCGGTGTGAGGATGAAGGTCGAGAGCCACATGCCGTAGACGGCCTCCCAGTTACCCTCCTTGGCCAGTTTTTCGCCCGAGAGGCTGATCATGTAGTAGATCACGAAGAAGATCACCGACACCACCACCGGAAGCCCCAGGCCGCCCTTGCGGATGATGGCGCCCAGCGGCGCGCCGATCAGGAAGAAGATCAGGATCGACACCGGAAGCGACATTTTCTTGTGCCACTCGACCTTCGATCGGTAGAGCTGGTTGAGGGCCTCCTTGGCCGTCGATTCGTCGAATGCGAACATGTTGCGCGAGTTCTTGGCCAGCGTCCGCGCCTGGTTCCAGACACGTTCGCGTTCGCGCGTGGGCAGCATGATGACCGAATCCGTCGCCAGCAGGTCGCGGAAGTCCCGTTTGTCCACCTGCAGGCTGTCGGGCAGCGGCAGCACGGTGTTGTCTCGGGCGAAAATCTGCTCTTTCAGCAGCGGTTCGTAGGAACTCGTCGTGGCGGCGTTGACCTTGATCTCCAGCGAGTCGATGTCGTGCTGCAATTCGCTGATGTTCTTGGTCTGGCTGCTCGTGAACAGGTCGGCGTCGGTGCGTCCCATGGCGAATCCCGACATGGGGATCACCTGTTTTTGCAGGTCGAAGGTGTGGTGGCGCAGGGCGCTTTTCGTGAACCACTGGCTGTTGCGGGTCTGTTCGTAGGTCTCGCCGTGGAAGAGCGTCACCAGCAGGTATTTCTTGTCGTCCGACAGGCGGATATAGCCCGAGTCGGCCACGATGGTGTTCATGTTGCCGTTGGCGGCGCGGTTGTCGTAGATCAGCACGTCGTGCAGCAGGTGCGTGTCGGGTTCCTGGTGGCTCACGCGGATCGACATGTTGTCGATGCCGTTGAAGAAGAGCCCGTCCTGGAATTCGAGGGCCTGTTTCTGCTGCCGGATGTCGTAGAGCGTGCTGAATAGCTTCTTGTTGGCGTTCGGCACGAGGTTGTTGCCGATGAAGAAACTGCCGACGGAGACCAGGCTCACCAGAATGATCAGCGGCTTGGTGATCTGCACGAGCGACATGCCCGCCGATTTCATGGCCAGCAGTTCGTAGTTCTCACCCAGGTTGCCCATGGTCATAATCGCCGCCAGCAGCATCGAGAGCGGCAGCCCCATCGGGATCATGTTGGCCATGAAATAGGTCATCAGCTCGATGATGATGCCGGCGCTCAATCCCTTGCCCACCAGCTCGTCGATGTAGCGCCACACGATGTTCATCATCAGCACGAACATGACGATGAAGAACGTGAGGACCATCGGGCCGAGGTAGGACTTCAGAACGAGTCTGTGAATGGTTTTCATGCGGCGGATCGCAGTTTTTTGTTACGCAAAGATAGTGCAAGGCGAGAGGAGTGCCAAATTTATTTGAGCGCTTCCGGGTCGCAGCCTATCCAAACGGCAGCCTTTTTTGTCGTAAAGATAACAGTTTTACCATTATAAGCGTAAGAGTGAGGGTAAATATTATGGCGGCGCCGGGCGGAACCTCGAAATTGTAGCTGACGACAAGCCCTGCGACGTTGCCCGCCACAGCCACGAGGGGTGCGGCGAGGGCGATGGTGCGGTACGACCGCGAGAGCGAGTTGACGATCACCACGGGCATCGTCACGAGCGAGATCAGCAGCACGATGCCCATGATGCGGATCGAGAGCACGATGGTCACCGCCACCAGCGCGGCCATCAGATAGGAGATCACGCGCGTGGGGATGCCCCGGCTGCGGGCGAAGTCGCGGTCGAAAGCCGTGTACATCACCGGGCGGAGCCATAGCAGCGCCCCGGCGATGATCACCGCCGTCAGCGCGGCGAGGGCCGCGACGTCGCTGTCGGTCACGGTCACGATGCTGCCGAAGAGGTAGGCCGACAGATCGCCCGAGGTGTAGCCCGGGCGGAGGCTCATAAAGAGCGCGCCGACGGCCATGCCGACGGACCAGATGATGCCGATGGCCGAATCCTCGCGGATGCGTCCCCGGCTGCCGGCCCATTCGATGCCCAGCGCCGAGAGCACGGCGAAGATCATCGCCCCGGCGATCGGGTTGGCGCCCATCCAGAAGGCGATGCCCAGTCCGCCGAACGAGGCATGGGTGATGCCGCCCGCGAGGAACACCATGCGGCGGCAGACGACGTAGGTTCCGATCACTCCGCACGTTATGCCCGACAGCACGCACGCCGCGAGCGCGTTCGAAAGGTAGCCGTATTGGATCAGGTCGCTGAAAAATCCCATGTATTCCTTATAATTGCGCGCAAATTTACGCTTTTTTATCGGAAAAGCCTCCTCCTTTCGCGCAGTTTTCGTAATTTCGTGCCGGAAAAACACGAATCCATGCAACCTCGCAGAGTCAATTTTCATACCTTGGGCTGCAAGCTCAATTTTTCGGAGTCCTCGACCCTCGCCCGCGAGTTCGAGCGCGGCGGTTTCGTGCGCGTCGCGCCCACGGCCGAGGCCGATATTTGCGTCATCAACAGCTGTTCCGTCACGGAGCACGCCGACAAGAAATGCCGCAACCTGATCCGCAAACTCCACCGCCGCAACCCTGCGGCGATCATCGCCGTGACGGGATGCTACGCGCAGCTCAAGCCGCAGGAGATCGCCGCGATAGAGGGTGTGGATATTGTGTTGAGCAACAACGATAAGGGGGCGTTATTTAAACGAGTGGTTGAACTGTCGGGCAAGGGCCGGGCGCAGGTGTACAGCTGCGAAACCGATTCGCTCACGTCGTTCTTCGCGGCCTTTTCGAGCGGCGACCGCACGCGCGCCTTCCTCAAGGTGCAGGACGGGTGCGACTACTGCTGTTCCTACTGCACGATCCACTACGCCCGCGGTTCGAGCCGCAACATGCCCGTCGCCGACCTCGTGGCCGAGGCGAGGCAGATCGCTGCCGGGGGGCAGAAGGAGATCGTCCTGACGGGCGTCAACACGGGGGATTTCGGCCGCACGACGGGGGAGCGGTTTATCGACCTGCTGCGGGCGCTCAACGAGGTCGAAGGGATCGAACGCTACCGCATTTCGTCGATCGAGCCGAACCTGCTGACCGACGAAATCATCGCATTTTGCGCTGCGTCGCCTAAATTCATGCACCATTTCCACATTCCGCTCCAGAGCGGTTCGGACCGGATTTTGGGCCTGATGCGCCGCCGCTACACCACGGCGCGCTTCGCCGAGCGGATCGCGGCCGTGAGACGGCTGATGCCCGACGCCTTCATCGGCATCGACGTGATCGTCGGGTTCCCGGGCGAGACGGAGGCCGATTTCCGCACGACGTACGATTTTCTGGCGGGACTCGAACCCGCTTTCCTGCATATCTTTCCCTTCTCGGAGCGTCCCGGGACGCCGGCCGTCGACCTGCCCGGCAAGGTGCCTCCGTCGGTCGCCACGCAGCGCGTCGCCGAACTGGAAGGCCTCTGCGAACGCCTGCACGGCGCGTTCTGCGCCCGGGCCGAAGGCACGGAGGATACGGTGCTCTTCGAAAGCACGCGCCGCGACGGCATGATGTTCGGCTTCACGGGCAGCTACCGCCGGGTGAAAGTCCCCTACGACCGTTCGAAGGTCAATGCCGTCTGCCGCGTGAAACTCGGCGCGATGGACGAAACTCACGATTTGTTGGGGGAAATTCTGGATTAATCACTATATTTGCAGGAATGGAAATTTAAAACACTATGACGGGTTTGCGCAAACGGGTGACGGTCGGTTTTTTGAGCATCGTCTGCCTGCTGTTTTTTTCGGGTATGGTCTCGTTTCTCGAATTGAGCCACCTGAGCCGGGATACGGGCGAGATTCTCAAGGCCAACAAACGGAATATCGAGCTGGCCAAGGAGATGCTCGATGCTGCGCACGAGCAGAACATCGCGTTGATCCGCCTTTCGGTTTTCGGCGACAGGTCGTGCGACAGCCTTTGCCGCAAGAGCATGGAGCGGCTCGAAAACACGCTGCTCGTGGCCCAGAGCGAGGCGCTTGAGAAGTCGTTCCTCGACTCGCTGGCCTTCGCCACGACCGAGCTGCGCCTCGTGACGGACAACTACCTCGCCTTCGGGGGCGCCGCCCGTGCCGACTCGCCGGCGGCCCTGCGGCCCGATTCGCTGGGCGGCAGGTGGTACAGCGAAGAGTACCAGGCCCTTTACGGTCGTCTTACGGCCGCCATCAAGAGTTATATGACCTCGACGCAGAGTTCGCTGGTTCCGCGCGCCGAGCAGATGAAGAAAAACGCCTACCGCGCCGTGACGCCCGTGCTGATCTCGCTGGCCGTGATGATCGCCATCGTGCTGATGCTCTTTTACTTCATGTCGATCTACTGCGTGACGCCCATCGAGCGGATGAACAAGGGGCTGGGCGACTGGCTCTCGTTCCGCGTGCCCTTCGCCGTGAAGGGCGACCTCAAGGACGAGGTGCTCGAACTCAAGGAGAAAATCGAGTCGCTGATCAACATTTCCAAACAGACCAAATCCTGATGCGGCGATGCGGGTAGACGTGGTTTTACGGTATATCGGGGTCGTGATGCTCTTCATTGCGATGTTCATGCTGCTGTCGGCGGGAATCTCCTACCTGAGCGGCATGGATTCGGCGTTCTATCCCCTGCTGCTCTCCTCGCTGCTCACGGCCCTGCTGGGCGCCTTTCCGCTGATCTTCGTGGGCAAGCGTGAGCAGATCACCAACAAGGAGGGGTTCTGCATTGTCGTCGGGGCGTGGCTCGTGGCCTGCGTCGTGTCGATGTTCCCCTACCTGATCTGGGGCGGGGAGTTCTCGCTGGTCAACGCCTGGTTCGAGAGCGTCTCGGGCCTCACGACCACCGGATCGACGATCCTGAACGATGTCGAAGCCCTGCCCCGCGGATTGCAGTTCTGGCGCATGTCGTCGACGTGGATCGGCGGTATGGGCGTGGTGATGTTCGCGCTGGTGGTCCTGCCGTCGATGGGGCGCAGCAAGATGATGCTCTCCAACGTGGAGCTTTCGACGATGGCCAAGGACAACTACCGCTACCGTTCGCAGATCATCGTGCAGATCCTGCTGGTGGTCTATGTGGGGCTTACCGTGCTGTCGACCGTGCTGCTCAAGATGGCGGGCATGAACTGGTTCGACGCCCTGTGCCACGCCATGTCGGCCTGCGCCACGAGCGGATTCTCGACCAAGAACGCCAGCATCGCCTATTTCAACAGCCCGGCGATCGACACGATCCTGATCTTCGCGATGGCCACGGCGGGCGTCCATTTCGGGCTGATCTACGCCACGGTGACGGGCAAGCGCAGCAACATCTTCCGCTCGGAGGTGACGCGCTGGTACTTCGGGATGCTGCTCGCGGGCGGCGTGCTGATCGCCGTCAGCCTCTTCGCCGCGGACATCTACCCCACGCTGACCGCGTCGTTCCGCTACGCGATGTTCCAGTTCGTGTCGGTGGTGACCACGACGGGTTTCGCCACGGCCGACTCCAACACGTGGACTTCGTTCGCCGTCATCCTGCTGATTTTCGGCTCGATCGTCTGCGCCTGCGCCGGGTCTACGGCCGGCGGCATCAAGGTCAACCGCCTGGTGCTGGCCGGGAAGATGATGCGCACGCGCCTGCGGCAGCAGCAGCATCCCAACGCCATCATCCGCATCCGCCTCGACGGCGTCATTCAGGAGAACGAGGCCCTGCACGCGGTGATGATCTTCATCGTCACCTACCTGATGTTCATACTCGCCGGCACGGTCTTCGGCACGATGCTCGGCGTCGATCTGACGACCAGTTTCACCGGGGCGGTGGCCTCGATGGGCAACGTCGGCCCCGGGTTCGGGGAGGTCGGCTCGATGGATAACTTCTCGGCGATGCCCGCGGCGTTCAAGGTTTCCAATTCGCTGCTGATGCTGCTGGGGCGTCTGGAGATTTTCGGACTCATACAGATTTTTTTCATTAAATGGTGGAGGTGACCCAAACTATGTTTCGCAGGATTCTCATATACGCGCTGGGTGCGGTTTTCCTGACCGCCGGCGGAGTGCGGGCGCAGCAGCCCGAGGTCGAAGCCCGCATTGCGGGGCTGGAGGGAAACGCCGAGTACATGTCGCTGCTCCGCGAGGATGCGCAGTTGCAGATACGCGAGGATTCGATCGTCAACGCCGTGGAGCGCATGCGCCGGCAGCTGCGCGAGGACCCGGGCAAGCGGCAGCAGTATTCGCAGGAGATTTTGCAGCTCGAAAGCAGGATTTTCGAAATCCGCAATGCCAAGGGACGCCTGATCGACCGTATCAACACCATCGAGCAGGAGTGGGTGCTGGCCAGCCTGAACGGCGCGGCGCAGCAGCCTGCGGCGTCTGCTGAAAAAAGCCCTGCGGAGGCGGTCCCCGACTCGCTGAAGGTCCGCAATCTGGTGGACAACCTCTATTTCCGCGAACACCTCCCGGCGGAGGATTATGCGGCCCTGCGCGACGCGCAGCGGCAGGAGATGCGGGCCGTGGACTATGTCAACCGCTATTTCGCCAACCATGGCACGCTGACCGAGCTGGCCGAAACCTACGCCGCCGTGCAGACCGAGGCCGAGGCGATGGAGGTTTTCGAGCGTTACAACGCCTTGCAGGGCGTGAACCGCGCGCTGGCCGACTCGCTCGCCGCGACGTGGAACTCGATTTTCGACAACAAGAGCTACGCCTACGGCTATCTGCTCGACAAGATGGGCGAGGAGGAGGTGCTCGCCCGCGAGGAGGAGGCGCTTTCGGAGGCTTCGCGCCAGCTGTCGGCCTTGCAGGGCGAGACGGCTTCGGACGCCGTGGCGGACTATTTCCTGCGCAAGCGGGTCGTCGTCGACTACGAGGCCGCCGTGGCCGGAGTGCTGGCGCTGGACGCCGCACGCGATTCGCTGCGCGGCGTTGCGGCGCAGCTCGAATCCATCGACTACCGCCTGCCGAGGGTCGAAGTCGCCGAGCGTTACTTCCTTGACTACGACAGCGTGGCCTTCTCGTCGAAGCCGGTGTACTCCTACCAGAATCCCATTCCCGAGTGCCGGGTCTATGCCAACGGCACGATCTACCGCATCCTGCTCGGAACGTTCAACACCAAGCGCGCCGCCGCGACTTTCCGGGGCGCCTATCCGCTCTTCTACCTGATCAACGACGAGGGCAAGTGGTGCTACTATGCGGGCGGCTTCGCCACGCTGGCCGAGGCCGAGGCGGCGCAGGCGCTGCTGAAAAAGCGCGGGTTCGTGCGGCCCGAAATCGTGGTGTGGACCGACGGCGCGGCCCGCAACCTTTCGCTCGACCCCGAGGCGGCGAAAGTCACCTACCGCGTCGAGATCACCGGGACCGACGCCCTGTCGGACGAAGTGAAGGGGGTGATCGCCGCAACGGGCGAAGGCTACGAACTTTCGCGCGTGGGCAGCCAGCTCTTCGTCGTGGGGGCTTTCGACGACAGGGCCGTCGCCGACCGTCTGGCCGAGTCGATACGGCAAACGGATGCCGCACTGGAGGTAAAAGTCGCCGAAATCGCAGAATAAATCGGAATCCGGATGAAATTTATCGCAGAATTCGTCCGGATTCTGAATTTTTTACCTATCTTTATTGCAATATTCCACAAGCCTTATGGAGATGTTCTATATTGTACTGCTCGTTTTTTTCGGCCTGCTGTTCCTGGTGGCCGAATTGGTCCTGCTGCCCGGGGTGTCGATCGGGGCCGTGCTGGCGCTGGTCTGCTACGGCAGTTCGGTGTACCTCGCCTTCCGTGATTTCGGTCCCGTGACGGGGACTGTCGTCATTCTCGTCATTCTCGTATTGTCGGTCATCGCCACCGTCGTCTCGCTGCGGGCCAAGACCTGGCAGCGTTTCTCGCTCAAGCAGGAGATCCGGTCGTCGTCGATGCCCGTCATTCCGGCCGAGGAGTTGCAGGTCGGCGACCGGGGCGTGACCCTCTCGCGCCTCTCCCCGATGGGCAAGGTCGAGATCGGAGGCCGCACCTACGAAGCCAAGTCGCAGGGAGCCTATGTCGACCAGCAGCGCGATGTCGAGGTCGTGGGATTCGAGAATTTCAGCGTTATCGTAAAAACAATCAAATAAGCTAAATTATGGATTTTCAGGGTGGAATGATCGTGTTGATCGTCTTCGTGAGCCTTTTTGCGATCTGGCTCCTCTTCTATTTTATTCCGGTGGGACTGTGGTTCTCGGCCCTGGTGTCGGGCGTGCGTATCAGCCTGCTGCAACTGGTGCTGATGCGTTGGCGCAAGGTCCCGCCCTCGACCATCGTTTCGTCGATGATCGAGAGCACGAAAGCCGGACTGACCCTCAATCCCAACGAGCTGGAGGCCCACTACCTCGCGGGCGGCAACGTTACGAACGTGGTGCACGCGCTGGTTTCGGCCCAGAAGGCCAACATCATGCTGGATTTCAAGATGGCGACGGCCATCGACCTGGCGGGCCGCGACGTGTTCGAGGCCGTGCAGATGTCGGTCAACCCCAAGGTGATCAACACGCCTCCCGTGGCCGCCGTGGCCAAGGACGGCATCCAGCTGATCGCAAAGGCCCGCGTCACGGTGCGCGCCAACATCAAGCAGCTGGTCGGCGGCGCCGGCGAGGAGACCGTGCTGGCGCGTGTCGGCGAGGGCATCGTTTCGTCGATCGGCTCGGCTGCGTCGCATAAGATCGTGCTCGAAAATCCCGACTCCATTTCGCGCGTGGTGCTCGAAAAGGGGCTTGATGCCGGAACGGCCTTCGAAATCCTCTCGATCGACATCGCCGACATCGACGTGGGCAAGAACATCGGTGCCCAGTTGCAGATGGACCAGGCGCAGGCCGACAAGAACATCGCCCAGGCGAAAGCCGAGGAGCGGCGTGCGATGGCCGTGGCGCTCGAACAGGAGAACAAGGCCAAGGCGCAGGACGCCCGCGCCAAGGTGATTCTCGCCGAGGCCGAAGTGCCGCTGGCCATGGCCGAGGCGTTCCGCAACGGCAACCTGGGCATCATGGACTACTACAAGATGAAGAACATCATGGCCGACACGCAGATGCGCGAGACCATCGCCAAACCCGAAAAGAAATAGTTTTGACGGATTTGTTATCAGGGGGTGCGCGTCGTGCGCGCCCTTTTTTGTGAAAGATTCAGACAGTTATGAGAAAGTACCTTTTGATTCTGTTTTTAGCTTTTGCCGCGGCGGGAGCCTCCGCTGCGCAGATCGACACGGTGGCGGTTTTCAGCGCGAAGATGCAGCGCGAAATTCCGGCGCTGGTCGTGGTTCCCGATGCCGGCGTCGGGCGGCGCATGCCCGTGCTCTACCTGCTGCATGGTTTCGGCGGTTCGTACACGACGTGGCAGAACATCACCGACCTGCGTCCGCTGGCCGACGCCTGCGGGATGATCGTCGTCTGCCCCGACGGCGCGAACAGTTGGTATTGGGACAGTCCCCTCGATCCGGCGTCGCAGTTCGAGACCTTCGTGGCGCAGGAACTGCCCGACTGGATCGACGCCCGCTACCTGACGATTCCTTCGCGCGAGGGCCGCGCCGTCACGGGGTTGAGCATGGGCGGCCACGGCGCGCTGTGGGTAGCGCTGCGCCACAAAGACCGTTTCGGGGCTGCGGGATCGACCTCGGGAGGCGTGGACATCCGGCCTTTCCCCGACTCGTGGGAGATGAAGAAACAGTTGGGCGAACTGAAAGACAATCCGGAACGCTGGAACGCGCATACGGTGATCCGTCAGGCCGCTTCGCTCCGGGACGGCGAGCTGGCGCTCATCTTCGACTGCGGTTATCAGGATTTCTTCTATCAGGTGAATCTGAACCTCCACGAACAGCTGATGCGGCAGGGCGTGGGGCACGATTTCCTGGTGCGTCCCGGTGCGCACAACGCGGCCTACTGGTCCGCGTCGCTCCCCTGCCAGATGCTTTTCTTTCAGCGCTGGTTCGCCCGGAATGCGCCCCAGCCGGCTGTGACGGCCTCGGGGCGGCGTGTGGTGTATATCGGCGACTCGATCACCGACGGTAATTGGGGCAAGGCCGACGGAAAACCGTCGTCGCAGCGCAATCTGTGGGATCGCAACCACCTTTTCGGCAGCGGGTATATGTATTTATGCGCCAGCTATTACCAGGGCTATTTCCCCGATCGCGACTACCGGTTCTTCAACCGCGGCGTGGGCGGTCATGCGTTGGGCGACCTTGCCGCCCGCTGGCAGGAGGATGTGATCGACCTGCGGCCCGACGTGCTGTCGGTGTTTGTCGGGACGAACGATGCGGAACGTCACCTTGGCAGACTGCTGCGCGCCGACGATCCGAAAACGGTTCCCGACTTCGATTTTGCCGACTGGGAAAGGACCTATCGCGGTCTGCTCGATCGGGCCCGGCAGGCAAATCCTGCGTTGAAAATCGTACTGTGCACGCCCTTTGCCGCACCCTGCGGGAAGATCGTTGAAGGTGCATTGGGCGAATATTATCCCCTGCGGCAGCGGATACTGGCGCAATGCTGTGTGATCGTGGAGCGAATCGCAGCCGACTACGGCGCGACGCTCGTGCCCTTCCACCGGCTTATCGCCGATCTGGAAACGCGGCTGCCGAACGGCGATGCGACCTATTGGGTGTGGGACGGCATCCACCCCACGCCTGCCGGTCAGCGACTGATGGCCGATTGCTGGATCGGCGCCGCGGCCCGGAGCGGTGTTATGGAATGACAAAAGCGAGCCTTCGAAGGCTCGCTTTTGTTTGGCGCGGGGTCAGTAGACCTCCTCGGGCAGCGTTTCGCCGACCGGTTCGCCTTCGAGGTTGTCGCGCCACTTGATCGCCGCGTGCGTGCCGTCGCAGTAGGGTTTGTTGGCCGACTGGCCGCAGCGGCATGCGACCACGCGGTTGCGGATTTCGTAGGTATGGCCGTCTTCGCGCCGCAGGGGAATGCCGCCGCGAATCCACAGGCCGCCGCTGCTGCCGATGGTGACGTCCTCGATCAGCCCGAGACTCGGGGCGAACCGGAATTCGTAGGGGCTGCCCGTTTTTCGGTCCCAGGCCGTCAGCCGTCCGCCGGGGCACATCGACGCTTCGCGGATGGCCAGCTGGCGTGCTTCGGGATCGGCGGACCGCTCGGTGAGCGTCCACGCGTCGCCCCCGGGGTGGCAGAAGCGCGCGAAGACGCAGTATTTCGGATTGTCGGTCATCGTGAGGGTCCCGCCCTCGACGGTCTCGGCCTTGTCGAGCAGCGATTCGTCGGGTGCGGTGAGCCTCGGGTCCCAGGCCGCCGTTTCGTGGCTCCCGTCGCAGTAAGGTTTGCGTTTCGAGGCCCCGCAGCGGCAGAGCGCCGTAGGTTCCGCCTCGGTCGAGAAGCGCCGCCCTTCCTGGAAATACCAGCTTTCGTTCTGCTCGTTGGGCATGATGAACTGCTCGGCCAGCGGCGGGCGTCCGTAGACCAGGAAGGGGCCTTTTTCGGTCACGGTGATGCTGAAGCGCTCCTCGGCGGGAGAACTTCCCGTTTCGATTTTCAATTTCGACATACTATATGCGTTTCTGATTCGTTAAGGAATAGGCGGCAATAATTGTTCCCAAATGCAATTATTCGGACGGGCATGTGGCATTTATTCCGCTTTTTGGTATCTTTGGTGCCGTGACGGCACTTTTGGGAGGGGAAGTTTTGTTGAACCGTGCGCAATTCGGTTTTGCACCCGTCCGACTTTTTATTATCTTTGCCGTTGATTTTGAAACTGAAATAAGAAAAGAATGAACTATATGAAAAGATTTGCAGGGTTGGTTTGCGCGGTTGCGGCCGTCGTTTTTTTTGCTTCGTGCAGCAAGGACAAGGAATCGGGAACGATCGCGTTCGATTCTCCGGCCGTTTTCCTCAATGCGGGCGACGCAGTGACGGTGGGCTTTTCGGCCTCCAACATCGAGAGTTTCTCGATAACGGGCAAACCCACGGGCTGGAGCGATCCCGTTATCGACGCGGCGAACCGCACCATTACGGTCGTCTCTCCCGAGAAGTTCGACGACGACAATGATGCCGTAAAGTCGGGTTCGGTGACCCTGACGGGCAAGGTGCACGGCGGATCGACGGCTTCGGCGACGCTTTTCGTGGGTGTGGTCGACACCGAGGATTTGAGCGACAAGCCGGCCAACTGTTATCTGATCAACAAGAAGGAGACCAACTACCTGATCAACGCCATGTACAAGGGCGACGTGACCGAGCTGGTGCCCTCTTCGGTCGATGTCATCTGGCAGAGCCAGTCGAATCTGATCCAATACCTGGAGTTGAAAGACGGCAAGGCGTCGTTCTACGTAGCTGCCGACAGCGACGACGGGGACAAGATCAAGGAGGGCAACGCCGTGATCGGGGCCTACGACGCCGGTGGCACGCTGATCTGGAGCTGGCACGTATGGGCTGCGGACTACGATCCCGACGCCGAGGGCGGTGCGGTCGATTTCAACGGCTATTCGATGATGACCCGCAACCTCGGGGCGCTGGCCGCCGACAACTCGTCGGTGGAGAACATCCTCGCCTCGTACGGACTTTATTACCAGTGGGGCCGTAAGGACCCCTTCATCGGCCCGAGTTCGTACAACGCCGCCAACGGCGCATCGGCCAGCATGTACAACGGCGGCGGCAGCCGCGTCTACTTGCAGACGGCCGCTTCGAGCGCCGAGACGGGTACGGTGGCTTACGCCGTGCAGCACCCGCTGACCTTCATCACGGGCGTCTCCGGTTCGGAGAACGACTGGCTGTGGAGCGCACATTCCGACGATTTGTGGTCCGCTTCGGAAAAGAGCCCCTACGACCCCTGCCCCTATGGCTGGCGGGTGGCTCCGTCGGCCGTGTTCGACGGTTTGAAACTTGTGGGAGCCCCCACGGCGGCGGATGCCGACAAATACGGCTGGGGCCTGACCGATCCGGAGCGGGGAACCTCGTCGCTGTTTATCGGCGCAGGACGCCGCCGTTACGACAACAGCACGATCCTGAACGTTTACAACCCCGTCACCGTGCGCAGCGTGGCCGAGGAGGCGCAGCCCTGGGAGGGCCTTTATTGGACCGCAGGGACGCTGTCGGGTACGAAATCCCCGGCTTTCCACTTCTGGTTCGAGAAGAAGACCACCGGCGGAGGTCTCGAAAACAACGTCCCCTATGCCCGTGCCAACGGCATGTCGGTGCGTTGCGTGAGGGGGCAATAGGGACATCCGGAAGAAACCGAACGACGGACCGGCATCAAGGCCGGTCCGTTTTCGTTTGGTATAACAGTTGCGGGGATAGCGGTACTAAAATCCCCGGCTATGAAAATCAAGACAGGAAAAGGCTCCGTTACGCTCGTCGTGCTGCTGGCAATCTGGTCCGTGTCGGCCATTGCGTCGCTGCCCGGACTGGCCGTCTCCCCTATTCTGGGCGATCTGAACAAGGTGTTTCCCAAGGTTACGGACCTCGAAATCCAGATGCTCACCTCGCTGCCGTCGCTGCTGATCATCCCCTTCGTGCTGCTCTCCGGAAAACTCTCCGAGGGGAGGGACAAACTCAAAATCCTGATCGTAGGACTTTCGATTTTCTTTTTGAGCGGCGTGGCCTGCCTGTTCGCCCGCAGCATGGCGTGGCTCATCGTCATCAGCTGCATCCTCGGTGTCGGCGCCGGCATGGTCATCCCACTCTCGACGGGCCTGATCGTCGACTATTTCACGGGGGACAGCCGCGTCCGGCAGCTGGGGTACAGTTCGGCGATCAACAACCTCACGCTCGTCGTGGCGACCGCCGTGACGGGCTATCTGGCCGAGGTCAATTGGCATCTTCCGTTCCTGGTCTATACCCTGCCGGGCATCTCGCTCGCGCTGTCGTTCTTCCTCCGGCGCAGCCGCTCCACGCCCGAGCCGGAGCAGAGCATCCAGATGCGCCACAAACGGATCGACCGGGGCAAGCTCGTCGGACTGATGCTCTTTTACTTCTTCGCCACTTACGCCGTGCTGGCCATCGCCTTCTACGCCTCGTTTCTGGTCGACGACTACAAGATCAGCAGTTCGTTTTCGGGTGTGCTGATCTCGTTGTTCTTCCTGGCGATCATGCTTCCCGGGCTGTTTATCGACCGGATCATCCGCGCGCTGAAGCAGAACGTCAACCTCGTGTCGCTGGGGCTGGTCTGCGCGGGGCTGCTGTGCGTGGGGATCTTCCGTGACAAGACGATGCTCGTCGTCGGGGCGTTGCTCACGGGCTTCGGCTACGGGGTGATCCAGCCCGTCATCTACGACAAGGCGGCGACCATCGCTCCGCCCCGCTCGGCGACGCTCGCGCTGTCGTTCGTCATGGCGATGAACTACCTTGCGGTGATGATCTGCCCCTTCATCATGGACATGTTCCGCCATCTGTTCCACACCCACAGCGATCGTTTCCCGTTCTTCTTCAACGCCGCGCTGGTGTTCGCGCTGGCCGCCGTCACCTGGTTCCGGCGCGGGAATTTCACGCTCGGACTCGACGAATCGTATTACAAAAACTGACCGGAGGTCTTGTGAATAACATAAAAAGTTTTATTTTTGTGCTTAAAAGTCGCAAAAATAAACCTGAATGATGAAAAGACAACTCCTTCTTGTGCTTCTGGCGGCGGGCCTCGCCGCTGCACCCGGCTGTGCCGATAAGCGGGATGCGGTTCCCGGCATCCGGATCACGCCGTCGATCAAAACCCGCGTCACGGGGCTTCATTTCGATACGGGCGACTGTATCGGTCTGACCGTCACGAAGAACGGCTCGGATTACGTCCGGAACCACCAGATGACCTACGACGGCTCTGCCTTCACGGCTTCCGGCCTGCTGTGGTACAACGACCTGAACGAAACCTCGACGCTCACGGCCTATTTCCCCTATTCGGCGTCGGGCGTTCCCGACGAGTTCTCCGTGGCGCGGGATCAGAGTGCGGGCTGCGCCTCCTCGGACCTGCTGGGGGCCGTGGCGAAGAACGTGACGCCCACGGGCACGCCCGTCGGGATGCTGTTCTATCACCTGATGTCACAGCTGACCATCGTCATTACCAACAATTCCGATGCTGCGGTTTCGGGCGTCGCCGTGGGCGGATTCGTCCCGACGGCCTCGGTGGATCTCTCCGTGCCGACGGCTTCGGCGAAAGCCGGCGTGGCGGCCGCTGAAATCGAAACCTTCGAAGTGACGCCCGACGCTTCTTACCGTGCGATTCTCGTGCCGCAGCAGGGGGCGCTGACCGTCACGGTCTCCACGCGCGACGGCAAGAGCCGCAGCAAGACCCTCTCTTCGGCGACGCTCGAAAGCGGCCGAAGGTACGACATGTCGGTGCTCGTCACCAACATCGACATCGAGCTGAAGCTGAGCGGCGAGGTCAGCGACTGGGAAGACGGCGGTTCGCTTGACGAGGGCGACGGCGGGGAGGTTTCCGAACTGGAATACGGCGGCGATACCTACCGCACGGCGAAGATCGGCGGACAGGTATGGATGGCCGAGAACCTGCGCTACCAGCCTGCGGGTACGGAGATCGGCGATGGCGTATGGTATCCCGAGGAGGGGCTTTCCGCGGTGGCGGAAAAAGGGCTGCTGTATGATTATAAGACGGTGACGGGCGGCGCCACGGTCCGGTCCGGGACTCCGCTGCGGGGCATCTGTCCCGAGGGCTGGCACGTTCCCGCATTGGCCGAACTCGAAGCGCTCCTTGCCGCCGGGCCTGCGGCCGGATTTTTCAGGTGCGCCGGATACTGGATCGTGAACGGCACGTCGAACAGGTACGGAGACGCCGACAAAGGTTATCTGATAAGCTGCGAGGCCACGGCCGAGCGGAGCGGCTGCCTGGTTTACAGCACCACGACCGATCCGGTGACCGGCGAAGTGCCGCTCGGATACGGCCTGTCGGTCCGCTGCGTGAAAGACGACGCCGTGCGGTAGGCAATGAAAAAGGTCCCTTGTCAAGGGACCTTTTTCTGTTTAATCGCGGTTCAGGAAGAAGATCGGGATGTTCGCCAGGAAGACGTCCCTGCCCGAAAGCTGCGATCTTTTTTCGAGCAGTTCGCGCAGCGGAATCTCGCCGATCACGTAGTTGCTCTCCTCGCTGATGAACTGTTCGTGAATCTTCGAGAAGTTCAGAATGCCCTGCACGTCGGTCTCCTTGTAGCGGGCGTAGATTTTCAGCGTGATGTCGGTCGTGTAGTCGGGTTTCTCGATGTAGTTCATCTTCTTGTACTCGTAGCGGTAGTTGTTCAGCCGCGCCATGATGTCGCTCAGGATCGACGACGCCGTGGGCAGGCTGCCCGCGCCCTTGCCGAACATGAACTGCCGGTCGTAGCATTCGCCGCGGATCACCACGCCGTTGTACTCGTCGTCGACGCTGTAAATGTACTTGGCGGGCGTCACGAACTCCGGCATGACGAACATCGTGAAATGTTCGTCGCTCACCTTGACGACCTGCGCCACCAGCTTGATCTTCACGTTTTTCTCACGGGCGTACTGAATGTCCGAATCGTGGATCGTCGAGATGCCGTAGGTGAAGATGCGCTCCGGGGCGACGTAGGTTCCCAGCGCATGCACGGTGATGATCACCAGCTTGAACAGCGAGTCGTAACCCTCGATGTCGAACGAGGGGTCGCTTTCGGCGAAGCCCAGCGCCTGCGCCTGCGCGAGGGCGTTGGCGTAGGAGTCCTTGTGGTCGAAGACGCGCGAGAGGATGTAGTTCGACGAGCCGTTCAGAATGCCCTTGACCTCCAGCAGCAGGTCGTTGTCGTAGTACTCTTCGAGGTTGCGGATCACGGGGATCGAGCCGCACGACGAAGCGTCGTAGAGCAGCGCCACGTTGCGGGTTTTCTGAATCTCGATCAGCTCGGGAAGGTGTTTGGCGAGCATCGTCTTGCTGCCCGACACGACCGGGATGCCGCGCAGCATGGCCCGTTTGACGATGTTGTAGGCGGCATCGGCATCGTCGATGACCTCCACCACGAGGTTGATGTTCTGGTTGTCGAGGATGTCGTCGACCGAGGTGGTGAACAGCGAAGGGTCGACTTCGATCTTGCGCGGCTTTTTGGGGTCGCGGACGCAGATTTTCACGATTTCGGCGTGGGCGTTCTTCGATTTGCGCACCACTTCGTAGATGCCCTGTCCGACGACGCCGAATCCGAACAGTCCGATTTTGATTTTGGTCATGGGGTATCCGGTTTTTAATTGTTCATAAAAGGCAGCAGTATGTCGTTCAACTGTTCGTGTTCGACGAGGAATCCGTCGTGGCCGAACGGCGAGTCGATTTCGTGGTACGCGCTGCCGGGGATCATGGCGTGCAGGCTGCGCATCTCGGCGGGCGTGAAGATGATGTCGGTCGTGATGCCGACCACCAGCGTCCGGGCCGTGATGCTGCGGAGCGCCTGCTCCAGTCCGCCCCGCCCGCGGCCCGCGTCGTGCGTGTCGAAGGCGTCGAGGATCGCGTAATAGGAGTAGGCGTTGTAACGGCGGCGGAGTTTTTCGCCCTGGTATTGCTGGTAGGTGCACGCCCGGTGCACGGCGGGGCGCTCCTCGCGGTCCTGCTGGGTGAGGTTGTAGCCTTCGGGACCGCGGTAGCTCAGCAGGCCGATGGCCCGGGCCGCCGCCAGTCCTTTCATCCCGGCGTCGTCGCGCGGCTGGCCGAAAGTCGTGTCGGCCTCGATGGCCATGCGCTGCGTTTCGTCGATGGCGATGGCCCAGGGCGAAGCCTTGGCCGCGGTGGCGATCAGCACGAGCCGTTCGATCCGCTCCGGTTCCGAAACGGCCCACTCGACGGCCTGAAAACCTCCGACCGAGCTGCCCACCAGCGTCCCGATGCGCCCGATGCCGAGCGCGTCGGTCAGCAGCCGGTGCGCCCGCACGATGTCGCGGATCGTGAAGGGCGGAAAATCCTTGTACCAGGGCCGCCCCGTGGCGGGATTCACGTGCAGCGGCCCCGTCGTGCCGTAGTGCGAGCCGATGATGTTGGCGCAGACGACGAAATGGCGCGCGGGGTCGAGGAACCGTCCCGCCTCGACCGTGTGGGGCCACCAGTCGGCGACGTCCGAATTGGCCGTCAGCGCGTGGCACACCCATGCCACGTTGTCCTTGGCGGCGTTCAGCGTGCCGTAGGTGTGGTAGGCGATCCGCAGCTCGGGCAGCGTGTGGCCCGTTTCGAGTTCGAACGGTCCGGGAGCTATGTAAATCTGCGGTTCCATTATCCGATTTGTGCGAAAGCCTGTTCGAAATCCTCGATGAGGTCGTCGGCGTTTTCCAGTCCCAGCGAGATGCGCAGCAGCGTGGGCGTGACGCCTGCCGCCGCAAGGTCGGCGTCGCTCAACTGTTTGTGGGTCGTCGACGCCGGATGGGTCACGACGGTGATCGAGTCGCCGATCATGGTCATGTTGGCCGCCAGGCGGAGCGATTCGACGAAGCGCACGGTGCTTTCGAGCGTGCCCTTGAGTTCGACGGTGAAGACCGCCGATGAGCTGTAGCGGTAGTATTTGCGGGCGTTTTCATGGCTCGGGTGCGTGTCGAATCCCACGAAGCTGACCCGCTCGACCTTCGGGTGGCTGCGGCAGTATTCGGCCAGTTTCCAGGTGGATTCCACCTGATGCTTCACGCGCAGCGAGAGGGTCTCCAGCCCGATCATCATCAGGTAGGAGTCGAACGGCGAGGGGCAGCATCCCAGGTCGCGCAGCCCGTCGACGCGGCATTTGACGATGAAGGCCGCCGGACCGAACGCCTCGTGTAAATTCAGCCCGTGATACCCTTCCGAAGGTCCGTCGATCTGCGGGAATTTGCCGTTCGCCCAGTTGTAGTTGCCGCCGTCGACGATCACGCCGCCCATGGCCGTCCCGTGGCCGTTGATCCACTTCGTCGCGGAGTCCACGACGATGTTCGCGCCCCACTCGAACGGGTTGCAGAGGTAGCCCGCCGCGCCGAACGTGTTGTCGACGATGAACGGAATGTCGCGCCGCCGGGCCAGTTCGCCCAGCGCCTCCAGGTCGGGGACCGCGCAGGTGGGATTGCCCATGCTCTCGGCGTAGAGCGCCTTGGTGCGGCTGTCGATCAGCGCCTCGAAATCCTCGGGACGCTCGCTCGGGGCGATGCGGCAGTTGATGCCGAGCCGGCGCAGCGACGTGCGGAACTGGTTGTAGGTGCCTCCGTAGAGGAACGGCGAGGCGACGATGTTGTCCCCTTCGGCCGCCAGCGAAAGCACGGCGATCAGGATGGCCGACATGCCCGACGAGACGGCGAGCGCCCCCACGGCCCCGTACAGGGCGGCGATGCGCTGTTCGTAGGCCGTCGTGGTGGGGTTTTGCAGGCGCGTATAGATGTTGCCGCCTTCGCTTAACTCGAAGAGCCTTGCGGCGTGGTCGCAGTTTTTGAACCGATAGGCCGCCGTGGGATAGATCGCCACGCCCCGGGCGCCGGTGGGTTCGTCGGGTTGCAGGCCCGCATGAATCTGGAGGGTTTCGAAACGGTACTTTTTTGAATCCATGGTATGTTATATCTGTCGTTAAAAAATCCGATAAAAAAATCCGACCTCTACGAAGCCGGATTGTGTCATTTTCAGTGCATGAAGGAGCTACACCCGGCGAAAACGGTTGCACATGCACATGGACATCATCATCGTTCCGCGGTGTTCTCCGCGGCGCCGACAGTCGTATGTTGCAGGGCTGGTCATTCGCTTCTGTTGCTCTTACGGTGCAAATATAGGAAATTTTTTCGGAAATCCTCTTTTCCGGCCGGAATTTTGTTTTGCGTGAAAAAATGGGCTTTTTTGTCATATAAATGAGCGGAATTTTGTAGTTGGGAAAATTATACTTATATTTGTCGCGAAGACAGAATGCATCACACTTTTAGAGAATTACGATATGAAAAAACTTTGCACGGCTTTGATGGCGGTGGCTGTTGTCGCTTCCTCCTGCCAGAAGGATCTGGGCGGAAGCCCTGACAGTCCGGTTGTGCCGGGGGCTGTTCCCGCCGATTTCGACTGGAAAACGACCCGGAACGTGACCGTTTCGGTGTCGGCGCCCGTCGTGGAAGGCGCGACGCCTCCCTATGCCGTGATCCGCATTTACTCCTCGCCGATCCTTTCGGCGGAGAATCTGGCGGCCCGGGGCGTGGCGAAATCCGCTATGCCTTTCCGGTCGGCGTTCACGCTGCCCGCCGGGACCGAAAACCTCTATGTCCAGACCACCCTGCCCGACGGCACGAAGTCGGTGAAGATGGTCGGGGCGCACGGCACGGTCGCCGTGACGGGCGCTTCGATGAAGGCTGCCGCTGCGCCGAAAATGCGTCTGGCGGCGAACGCCCGGGTCGGGAGTTCGATGCCCGATTATCCGAAAATGGAGGCGCCCGATGCGGCGTCGTTCGATTCCAAAGCCGTGATCACCGCGATCGAGAGCGGCAAGAGCTACCAGCTGGGAGCCAGTTGGGCTTTTTACGCCGCTCCCGAATACCTGATCCCTGCCGGGGCGGAGGTTGCGGGCGAATTGGATCTCAACGGCGGGTTCAGCCCCTATCAGGCCCCGATCCTCTATGTCGCCGGCAAACTGACGCTTTCGTCGCTCAACATCGGACGGGCCAAACTGGCGGTATTGCCGGGCGGCGAGGTGAAGATCGGGACCCTGAAAATTCAGCCTTCCGCCGCCGACGGGGCTGCGGTCTACGTCTTTGCCGATGGCAAGCTGTCCGTCGGGAAACCCAATGTCAGCGGCAAATGCATCGTAAACAACGGTACGTTGACGGTCGATGGCAGCCTCGACATGAATAGCGGTCTGACTGTCTACAACACGGCGACGGGCGTGCTGACCGTGACCGACGAGATGAAGGTTTCGAACTCCGCGCGGATCTATAACGACGGCGCCGTTACGGTCGACGACCTGAAGATCAATTCCGACGGCGAGTTCCACAACTGCGAGAACGCCCTGCTCGTCGTTCACGATGAGTGCGAGTTGGAGCGCAATACGGCCATTTACCAGCGGGGCCGGGCTTCGATCGAAGAGATGACCGCCCGCGGTACGATCTGGGTGAACTGCCACACTTCGGTGAACGAGCTGGAGGCCCAGGGGGCGGAGTTCAATTTCAGCGCGAATGCCGGACTCGATGCCGGACGGGTCGAATTCAACAATACGAACGTGTCGATGGCCCGAGGCGCGATCTTCACGATGGAGGAGTACAACGCTGACGAAAAGGGCGGCGGGAACAGATTCACGTTTACCGGCGACGCCGATCCAAGGGCCGTGGTCCTGATTTCGGAGAAGGCGTATACCCGCAAAGGGCATGAAACCTATTTCTCGGGAGCGATCGAGGTCGTTTATGACAACGACCGGGATAAGGATTACACGATCCGGAAGGATTATCTGACCGACGGAGCCGTGATGTCGGCGTCGCAGACGACGATCATCGCAGAAAACGGCTGCAACGGCGGCAAGGACCCCGTAAATCCCGATCCGGAGCCGGAACCCGACGAGTATGCGAACGTTCCCGGACGTACCTATACTTATTGCTTCGAGGACAACTGGCCGTGGCTGGGCGATTATGACATGAACGACGTGGTCATCGTGAGCCGTATCGACCGTATGATGTCGAAGGACGGCGGCAAGGTCTCGGCTCTTACGATCAACTGGGAACTGCGTGCTGCGGGAACCACCTACGACATCGCCGGAGCCGTGCAGATGGACAAGGTGCAGACGTCGGACGTGGCCGGCGTCGTCTCGTCGCACGAGGGCTTCGGCAGCGGTGCGTTCGCTTCGCGGGGGCTCGACGCCGACAGCCCCTGTGCCGTGATTCCGTTCTTCAACAGGACGGAGGAGCTGTTGAGTGCCTCGAACACCTGGAAGGGACAGCCCGCCGCCGCAATTCGGAAACACACCACGACGGTGACCTTCTCGCAGCCGGTGGACATCGCCTCGGTACTGGATTCGGAGATGAACTTCTTCATCGCGCCGAAGCAGCGCACCAGCGAGATTCACATGCCGGGCTATGCGCCGACCGCTTCGGGGATTATCGGCAAGGGTTCGTTCCTGCCTTCGGACCCCTACAAGTTCTTCGTGACGGAGGGCGATCAGACCAAGAACAACTACATGATGTGGGCGCTGATGATTCCGGGCGAGTTCCGCTACCCTGCCGAGCGCAACGACATCCGCGGCGTCTACGAATACTTCATGGCATGGGCCTCGTCCAACGGCGCGGAGCACGCGGAGTGGTATCTGGAGAGCGCCGATGCCGGTAGGATCTATTGAGAAAACGACCTGTTATGGGAAGAGGCTGCGAACGATTCGCAGCCTTTTTCGCATCCGGAAGATGCCGGCGGACCGAGGGCTGCGCAGGTCTCGAGGACGGCCGTGCCGTGCGGGGCTTCCGCAGGCCCGGGGACCGCAGGCTTTGAAACTCCGCGGGAACCGCGGCTTCGCTTCGCAGAGGCCTGCGGGCCTCGGGCGGACGGAGACGCCTTTGCGGCGTCCGGCGGCCATGTCGTTTCCGGGCGTAAAAAAGCCCCGCAGTTCGGCTGCGGGGCTTTTTTACAGGCGTATTGCGAAACTCACGGTTTGCGGTCGATCAGTTCGATGCCCTTCCGGGTCCCCGCGCCGCGGAGTATCGTCCGGCAGAAGAGCCGGAGTTCCTCGCGGACCGTGCCGTTCAGGCGCAGGTCGAGGATCGTGCTCATCAACTGCTCGGCAAATGCCGGGGCGTCGATTTCGGGCAGCAGAAGCTGTTCCTGGCGACAGGTTTCGAGGTAGTCGGTCAGTTCCCTGCGCCAGAATTCCCGGTGCTCGTCGTAGTGCTCCGCGAAGATGATCTTGCGGCTGATGTCCGACAGGAAACGGTGGTCTACCGTATAGAGGTTGTCGATGTATTCGTTCGTCAGCCGGAGCACCTTTTGCAGCGGATTGCCGCCGCGCCGTTTGCGGCAGGCGACGATGCGTTCCTGCTGCTGGTGGCTCATGGCGTCGAGGCATGCGCTTACGAGGTCGTTCTTGTCGGTGAACATTTCGTACAGGGTGCGTTTCGAGATTCCCAGCGTCTGCGCGATCTCATCGACCCGGACGGCACGGATGCCGTTCCGGGCGATAAGCTCCTGCGTAGCGTGGATGATCTCCTCTTTGGTCACTCCCCGTTTCATTATTTTTCCTCCGTAATGTCACGTCCGCCGCCGAGAGCCTGGTAGAGGTTCACGGTTCCCTGGATTTCGTCGAAACGGTCTGCGATCTGCGACAGCTGTGCCGAAAGCAGCGACTGCTGGGCGGTCAGCACTTCGAGGTAGGTGGTCGAGCCGTGCTGCATCAGCAGTTCGGTCGACTCCACGGCGCGCTCCAGCGCTTCGATCTGCCGCTCGCGGAGGTCCGCCTTGGCGCGGGCCGACTGGCACTGCGTGAGGGCGTTGTTGACCTCGGCGCCTGCGTTGAGCAGCGTCTGCTGGAACGACAGCTTCGATTCCTCCTGCTGCGCCTTGGCGATCTTCACGCGGGCACGGTTGGCGTTGGCGTTGAAGATCGGTTGCAGGAGCGATCCTGCGGCGTTCCAGATCAGCTTGCCGGGATTGACGATGCCTGCGCCGCTGTTGTTGGTCCAGCCCACTGTGCCGCTCAGCGTGATCGAGGGATAGAGGGCCGAACGGGCGCTCGCCGTGGCGTAGTACGACTGCATGAGCGAATACTCGGCCGAACGTACGTCGGGACGGTTCGAAAGCATCAGCAGGGGTACGCCGACCGTCAGGTCGTCGGGCAGCTGCTGGTTTTCGAGACGTCCGCGTGCGATGGTGTGCGGGACCTCTCCCAGCAGCGAGCAGAGCGAATTCTCGGCCTGCGTACGCTGGTAGCCCAGGTCGTGCAGCGATGCCTCGATGGCCAGCGTGTTGGCCTCGTACTGGGCCACTCCGGCCTCGTTGGCGTAGCCCGCCTCTTTCAGGGCGCGCATCGCCTCGACGCTCTGGCGCCACTTGGCGGCCGTCTCCTCCGTCACCTCGTACTGGCTGTCGAGCATCAGCAGCGTGTAGTAGAGATTGGCCACGCCCGAGATCAGCTGCGTCTTCACGGCCTGCTCGTACTCCTTGCTCTGGGCGTAGAGTGCCTTGGCCTTGCGCTTGGCGTTGGTCAGTCCGTTGAAGATGTCGATCTGCCAGCTGGCCGTCACGGGAATCGAATAGGTTTTCGCCGTCGGTCCGCCGTCGAAGCTGCTCAAGCTGCCCTGCGGGGCGAAGTTGAACGACGGCAGGTAGGCCAGACGCGCCGATTTAAGTGTCGCCTCGGCCTCCTTCACGCGCCAGCCTGCCGACAGCAGGTCGGTGTTGTTCTCCAGCGCCAGCGCGATAAGCGCCTGCAACTGGGGATCGGTGAACATTTCCTGCCAGCGGATGTCGCCCAGGGTGGTCGTGTCGGCGGTCTCCGCCGATCCGTACAGCCCTGCGGTCGTCACCTCGGGACGGGTATAGGGTTTGTAGATGCCGCAGCCGGTCAGCGCCGCCGCGGCGCATATAATCAGGATCTTTTTCATGTGTTACTCCTCCTCTTTCTCGTTTTTACACTCTTCCAGTTCGGCGCGTACGGCCCACTGTGGATCGGGATCGAATTCCAGGGGCTTGACTTTCTCCTGCAACGTCTGGAAGACGATGAACAGCGTCGGCACGAGGAACAGCAGCGCCAGCGTACCTACGATCATACCGCCGATGACACCTGCACCGAGGGTCGAGTTGCCGTTTGCGCCTACGCCGTGCGAGAGCACCAGCGGGATCATACCGAACACGCAGGTGAGGACGGTCATCAGAATGGGACGCAGACGGGCTTTGGCGGCCGACACGGCGGCCTGCGAGAGGCTCATGCCCGCGGCGCGGCGGTCGGCGGCGTACTCCGTGATCAGGATGGCCGTTTTCGACAACAGACCGATCAGCATGATGATACCCGTCTGGAGGTAGATGTTGTTCTCCAGTCCCATCATCTTGGCGAGCAGGAACGAACCCATCAGACCGCACGGAACCGACAGAATGACGGCGAACGGAATGAGGAAACTCTCGTACAGCGCGCTCAGGATGAGGTAGATCAGCAGGATACAGATACCGAAGATGATGACCGTGTTGCTGCCCGTCTGGGCCTCCTCGCGCGTGATGCCGTCGAACTCGTAACCGTAGCCCTTCGGAAGCACCTGCGCGGCCGTTTCCTGAATGGCCCGGATGGCGTCGCCCGACGAATAACCGTCGGCGGCCGTACCGTTCACGGCGATCGAACTGTACATGTTGAAGCGGTTCAGCACCTCGGAGCTGTAAACCCTCGTCAGGTTCACGAACTGGCCCAGGGGAGCCATCTCGCCGCTGTTCGAACGTACATAGACGTTGTTGAGCGACTCGGTGTCGAGACGGTATTTCGGATCGGCCTGCATCGTCACATAGTACATTTTCGAGAACCGGTTGATGTTCGAAACGTACTGGCCGCCGTAGTAGCCTGCCAGCGTCGAGAGGATCGAGGTCGGCGATATGCCGGCACGCTTGGCCTTCGCCGCGTCGATGTCCACCATGTACTGCGGGAAGTTGATGTTGAAGGTCGAGTATGCGCGGGCGATCTCCGGACGCTGGTTCAGCGCGCCGATGAATTGCAGGTAAATATTGTAGAATTCGGTCAGGTCGCCGCCGGTCTTGTCCTGCAGGTGCATGGAGAAACCGGTCGAGGTTCCGTAACCCGAGATCATCGGCGGAGCCACGGCGAAGATCTGTGCGTCCTTGATGTCGGCGGTGCGGCCGTAAATCTGGCCGATGACGGCGTTCACGTCATCCTCCTTGTTCGGACGCTCGTCCCAGTCCTTGAGTTTGATGATGGCCATACCGTACGACGAACCCTGTCCGGCGATCATGCCGTAACCGGCCACCTGCATGTAGTCGCGGATCTGCGGAATGCCGTTGATGCGCTGCGAAACCTGCTCCATGACCTTGTGGGTCTCGGCGAGCGAGGAACCCGGGGCCGTGGTGACGTTGACCATGATCGTACCCTGGTCCTCGTCGGGAACCAGGCCCGTCTTGGTGGTGTTCATCAGCAGAACCAGCGCCGCGATGGTCAGGCCGAGCGTCGACCACATCAGCCACTTGTGCTTGATGAAGAGCATCACGCCGTGCTTGTACTTGTTGACCATGGCTCCGAATGCCGTGTTGAAGGCCTTGCGGAAACGCGCCGCGAAGTTGTCGCGCATCTCGCCGTTCTCGTCGAGGTACGGCTTCAGGATCATGGCGCAGAGCGCCGGCGACAGCGTAAGGGCGTTGACGGCCGAAAGACCCACGGCCACGGCCATCGTGATACCGAACTGCGTGTAGAAGACACCCGACGTTCCGCCCATCATGGCGACGGGGATGAACACGGCCATGAAGACCAGCGTCGAGGTCACGATGGCCGACGTGATACCCGACATGGCGTCGATGGTCGCCATGTAGGAGGATTTGTAGCCCGCGTCGAAGCGTGCCTGCACGGCTTCGACGACGATGATGGCGTCGTCGACGACCGTACCGATCGCAAGAACCAGCGCGAAGAGGGTCAGCAGGTTGATCGAGAATCCGGCGAATGCGAGGAAGCCGAAGGTTCCGACCAGCGCCACGAGAATCGACACCGTGGGGATGAGCGTCGAGCGGATGTCCTGCAGGAAGACGTACACGACCAGAATCACGAGGAGGATGGCCTCGAACAGGGTCTTGACCACCTCTTTCATCGAGGCGTAGAGGAAGTCGTTCACGCTCTGGAGGTGTGCGACGGCGATGCCTTTCGGCAGTTCGGCCTGCACTTCGTCGAGCAGGGCGTTGACGTCGTTCACGACCTGCGTGGCGTTCGAACCGGCCGTCTGGAAGATCATCGTGCTGACGCCCGGATGGCCGTTGGTGTAACCTTTGTAAGCGTAGGATTCGCTGCCCAGTTCGATGTCGGCGATGTCCTTCAGACGCAGGAGCGTGCCGTCGGGCTTCGAGAGCAGCACGATTTCACCGAACTCTTCGGGCGTCTGGTGGCGTCCGCGGTATTTCATCGTGTACTGGAACGTGTTCTGGGAGTTCTCGCCCAGCGTACCGGTCGCCGACTCGATGTTCTGTTCGGCCAGCGCCGCCGTCACGTCCGACGGGATGAGCTTGTACTGGGCCATTACGTCGGGCTTCAGCCAGACGCGCATCGAGTAGTCGGCGCCGAGGGTGAACACCTCGCCGACGCCGCGGATACGCTGGATACGCGGCTCGACGTTGATCTTCAGGTAGTTCGACAGGAAGGTCTCGTCGTAGGAGTCGTCGGGGCTGTACAGCGAGAAGATCTTGACCATCGAGGTCTGGCGTTTCATGGTCGTCACACCGATCTGCGTGACCTCGGAAGGAAGCTGGCCGGTGGCGCGCGACACTTTGTTCTGCACGTTGACGGCCGCCATGTCGGCGTTGGTTCCCTGGCGGAAATAGACCGTCACGGAGGCGCTGCCGACGGCTGCGCTGGAGGTCATGTAGGTCATGTCCTCCACACCGTTGATGGCCTGTTCGAGCGGTACGATGACCGACTTCTGAATCGTTTCGGCGCTGGCTCCCGGATAGGAGGCGCGCACCATGACCGTCGGGGGCGCGATGTCGGGATACTGCTCGACGGGCAGTGTCGCCAGACCGATCAGACCGGCGATTACGATTACGATTGATATGACCGACGCCAATACGGGTCGTTCTATGAAATGCTTGAGTGTCATAGGTTATTCCTCCTTCTCGGTTTGGGTTTGAGCGGCGGACTCGTCGGTTGCGGGAGCTGCGGCAGCGGCTGCTGCGGCCTGGCCCTTCGGAACGATGGGCGTGCCTTCGCGCAGCAGACCCACGCCTTCGGCAACGATCACATCGCCCGGCACGAGTCCCGCGCGTGCTATATACTCGCGGCCGTTCGAGATCTTCTCGACGTCGATCATCGCCGAAGAGGCCTTGCCGTCCACCACTTTATATACATACACTTTGTTCTGGAGTTCGAACGTCGCGGCCTGCGGAACGGCGATGCAATCCTTGTAGATGCTCGGCAGGATGACGTTGCCCGCACCGCCGCTGTGCAGCAGTCCGTTCGGGTTGGGGAACGCCGCGCGCAGCGACACGCTGCCCGTCGAGGTGTCGATGACGCCGCTGATCGACTCCACGCGGCCCGTCTGGTCGTAGGTCGAACCGTCGCTGAGCTGCAACTGTACGCCCGGCATGCTCTTGAGCGTTTCGGCGATCGAGCCGTACTGGCGTGTCAGGGCCAGGAGCTGGTTTTCGGTCATCGAGAAGTAGACGTACATCTCCGAGTTGTCCGACACGGTGGTCAGCGGCTGCGGGATCGAAGCGCTCACCAGCGCGCCGACGCGGTACGGCAGCGTTCCCACCACGCCGTCGGTCGGAGCCTTCACGACCGTGTAGGAGAGGTTGTTGGCGGCGTTCACGCGCTGTGCCTCGGCCTGTGCGAGCTGGGCCTTGGCCGTCAGCAGGTTGTTGTTGGCCGTCGAGAGGTCGAACTGCGAAACGACGTTGCGGGCGAAAAGCTCCTTCTTGCTGTCGTAGGTGAGCTGTGCGGTGGCCACGCCGGCTTTGGCGGCCTCGACGTTGGCTTCGGCGGTCTGCAAGGCGGCTTTGTAGGGAACCTGGTCGATGATGAAAAGGGGCTGTCCCTTGGCGACTTTCTGACCTTCGTTGACGCAGAGCTGTGAGATCGTTCCCGAAACCTGCGGATAGATTGCGATGTCCTGACGGCCGCGGATCGTCGCCGAGTAGTTGCTCGGGATTTCCCGGTCGGTGGTGGCGATGGTCATTACGGCGTATTCGCCGGGGCCCATTGTCATCGGAGCCTGTTTGCATCCGACGGCCGCCATGCAGCATGCCAAAACGGCAGCTTTCACAAATGTTTGCTTCATAACAATTCCTTTAACTGATTGGACTAAAAAACTTTTTCAGGTGCAAAAGTATTTTAAAAACGGTACCAATGTACCCTTTATTGCGAACAGAATTGGTACTTTTCGGAATAAAAATGGAATATTTATCGAAAATTTCATTATTTTTGTTCGAAAAAAGAATTGTATGCCACAGGTCAATCCGCTAATCACCACTCCCGAGGAGCAATTTGTTGTGGGCGAATCCGATTTCGCCTTTTTCGGCAATTACGCCTGCCGTGTGGAAGGAGGTGCGATTCTCTTCTGTCGCAGCGGCAGCGCCGACGCCACCGTCAACCAGTACCAGGGGCAGGTGCGCCGCAATACGATGGTGCTGCTGCTGCCTGGATCTATCTTCATGCTCACCGACCGCACGGAGGATTTCAGGGCGGCCTACTGCTCGTTTTCGCGGGATCTCTTTTCCGAGGCGGCCTTCCGGATGGACCCTTCGTTTTTCCACGCCCTGCGCGAGCGTCCGATCTCCCATCCGCCCCAGCGGATCGTCGAGGGGGCTTCGATCTGGCTCCAGATGGCGGCCTACACCTACCGCGACCGCGGCAACGTGTTCCGCAATACGATCATCAAGAACCGTTTGCAGAATCTGCTGCTGGAGAGTTACGACAAGATGCAGCGTTTCGCAGCCCGGCAGCACCGCGTGCCGGAGACGACTACGCGGCAGTCGGAGCTGTTCCACCGTTTCGTCGCTCTCGTGCACGAGCATTGCGCCCAGGAGCGCGAAGTGTCGTTTTACGCCGACAAACTCTGCATTTCGACCCGTTACCTGTCGACCATCGTGCGCAGCGTGGCGCACAGTTCGGCCAAGGAGTTCATCGACCGTTCGGTGATGCTGGAGATCAAGATGATGCTCCAGTCGACCGACCTTTCGGTGCAGGAGATCGCCTACCGGCTCCGGTTTCCCGACCAGTCCTACCTCGGGCGTTTTTTCAAGAAGCACGCGGGGGAATCGCCCACCGAGTACCGCAACAACAAAAAATAGGTATCCGGGTTTCGGACTTTTGTCCGCTCCGGGCGGTAAATTCTGCGTCCGGGACGGTTTGTGTCCCTGCGTAGTCCGGCCCGCAGCAGCCGGAACGCTTTGAACGGGCCTCGCCGCATGCCCTGAACGGGCGCGCCCGCTTCGCATTTCTGTCCTACCTCTGTACCATTCGGTCCGAATCCGCGCTCCGCCTCCCGCGCCGGGAACAACCTCCCGGATTTTTCGGTAACTTTTAGGCCGTAAACGGGACCTGATTGGACCCGGAATTGCACGGGATTCGTAAAATGACCAAAAACACAGCGATTATGAGCAAGACAGTTGAAATTTTAGGGGAGCAGGCCGGCTACTACCTCTCCCACGTATGCCGCACCATCGACAAAAAGTCGTTGTACCTGCCGGGACCCGACACCGTGGACCGCATCTGGGCCGAATCCGACCGCAGCGTCCGTACGCTGGGCAGTCTGCAATGGATTCTCTCCAACGGACGGCTGGGCGGCACGGGCTATGTCTCGATCCTGCCCGTGGATCAGGGCATCGAGCACTCCGCGGGGGCTTCGTTCGCCCCGAACCCCGCCTATTTCGATCCGGAAAACATCGTCAGACTCGCCGTCGAGGGCGGTTGCAATGCCGTCGCCTCGACTTTCGGCGTGCTGGGAGCCGTGGCGCGCAAATACGCGCACAAAATTCCCTTCATCGTCAAAATCAACCACAACGAGCTGCTGTCCTACCCCAACACCTACGACCAGGTGCTGTTCGGCACGGTGCGCGATGCCTGGAACATGGGCGCCGCAGCCGTCGGGGCCACGATTTACTTCGGTTCGCCGGAGAGCCGCCGGCAGCTGGTCGAGATCGCCCGCGCGTTCGACCTGGCGCACGAACTGGGCATGGCGACGATCCTGTGGTGCTACCTGCGCAACGAGGGTTTCAGGAAGGAGGGTGCCGACTACCACGCTTCGGCCGATCTCACGGGGCAGGCCGACCACCTCGGTGTGACGATCAAGGCCGACATCGTGAAACAGAAACTCCCGTCGAACAACGGCGGTTTCCGAGCCGTCGGCTTCGGCAAGACCAGCGACAAGGTCTACACGGAGCTGACTTCGGACCACCCCATCGACCTCTGCCGCTATCAGGTGGCCAACGGCTATATGGGCCGCGTGGGCCTGATCAACTCGGGCGGCGAGTCGCGCGGGGCCTCGGACTTGCAGGAGGCCGTCACGACGGCCGTGATCAACAAGCGCGCCGGGGGCATGGGGCTTATCAGCGGCCGCAAGGCCTTCCAGCGTCCGATGAAGGACGGCATCGCCCTGCTGCACGCCATTCAGGACGTTTACCTCGACGATGAAGTGACCATCGCATAATATCCGGGTCCCCGAAGACGTTTTTATATTAAAAAAGTGCAACTATGAAAATAACGCTATTCGGCACGCAGCCCTACGACCGGGAGTCGTTCGACCGCATCCGCGACACCTACGGGTTCGACATCTGCTACCACCGCAGCCACCTGAACGCCAATAACGTGGCCCTTGCGCAGGGTTCCGATGCGGTCTGCATCTTCGTCAACGACACGGCCGACGCCGGGACCATCCGCCAGTTGGCCGGGATGGGCGTGAAGCTGATCGCGCTGCGCTGTGCGGGCTTCAACAACGTCGACCTGAACGCCGCGGCCCGTTACGGGATTCCCGTGGTGCGGGTTCCGGCCTATTCGCCGCACGCCGTGGCGGAACACGCCGTGGCGCTGATGCTGGCGCTCAACCGCAAGATACACCGCGCCTACTGGCGCACGCGCGACGGCAACTTCTCGCTCCACGGGCTGATGGGCTTCGACATGTACGGCAAGACCGCAGGGATCGTCGGCACGGGCAGGATCGCCCGCGAGCTGATCCGCATTCTCAAGGGGTTCGGCATGGAGGTCGTGGCCAACGATCTGTTTCCCGATCCGCAGTACGCCGCGGAGGCGGGCATCGCCTACGTGCCGCTCGACGAGCTTTACGCCCGTGCGGACATCGTTTCGCTCCACTGTCCGCTGACCGACCGGACGCGCTACATGATCGGCGACGCGGCCATTTCGCGCATGAAACCGGGCGTGATCCTCATCAACACGGGCCGCGGTCAGCTGATCCATACCGAGGCGCTGATCGACGGACTGAAAGAGAAGAAGATCGGCGCTGCCGGACTGGACGTATACGAGGAGGAGGCCGGGTACTTCTACGAGGACACTTCCGACCGCATCATGGACGACGACGTGCTGGCGCGCCTGCTGTCGTTCAACAACGTGATCGTCACCTCGCATCAGGGCTTCTTCACACGTGAAGCAGTGGATAATATAGCACGCACCACGATGCAGAACATCAAGGACTTCAGCGAATGCCGGCGTCTGGAGAACGAGGTGCGCGCCGAACCGGAAAACGCAGTCGGACAGTTATGAAAAAGATCGTTTTGCTCCGCCACGGCGAGAGCGTCTGGAACAGGGAAAACCGGTTCACGGGGTGGACCGATGTGGATTTGAGCGAGAAGGGCGTCGCCGAGGCCGTCAAAGCCGGGGAGACGCTCCGCAAGGAGGGTTTTCATTTCGGCCGCGCCTATACCTCCTATCTGAAACGGGCCGTGAAGACCCTCGACGTCGTGCTCGACAGGATGGACCGGGACTGGATTCCGGAGACGAAGACCTGGCGGCTCAACGAGAAGCACTACGGCATGCTTCAGGGATTGAACAAGCGCGAGACGGCCGAAAAATACGGCGACGAGCAGGTGTACGTCTGGCGCCGCAGCTACGACGTGGCCCCCGCGCCGCTTCCGGAGGACGATCCCCGCAATCCGCGCTTCGATCCCCGCTACGCCGGGATTCCCGACGCCGCGCTGCCCCGCACCGAGTCGTTGAAAGACACCGTGGCCCGCACGATGCCCTACTGGGAGTGCGAGATACTCCCGGCGCTGGCCCGCCACGACGAACTGCTGGTGGTGGCCCACGGCAACAGCCTGCGGGGCATCATCAAGAACCTGAAAGGGATTTCGGACGAGGCCATTTCGGAGTTCAACCTTCCGACTGCCGTGCCCTACGTCTTCGAATTCGACGAGGGGCTGGGCTGTGTGAAGGACTATTTCCTGGGCGACCCGGCCGAGATCGCCTCCCTGATGGAGGCCGTCGCCAATCAGGGCCGGCGGGGCTGACCCCTCCCCCTCACTTCCGGTGTGCGAGACGCCGGTTTCGGAGGCAGTCGTCTGCCGATCCGTTTTTGATCCGGTTCTGTGTCTGGGGCGCAGAACCGGTTTTGCGTGCAGACGGTCTTCACCCGACCGAAAATGACGCCGCTCCGTAATAATGGTATGCCGAACCGTAATCGGGGTACGGAACCGTTGCGCGAAATACCCTATTTTTGCATCGTGAAACCATTCTTTTGAACCGATGAAACGAATCCTCTTCGCGGCCCTGACCGCCGCAGCCCTCTTTTCGGGCGGAATCCTGCAATCCTTAAATGCTCAAAATATGGAAATACCGAAAAAAGTCAGCCCGTTTCCCGTGGGCGACAAACTGCCGGAACAGTTTTCGAAGTACTTTGTCGGGCAGGCCTGGCTCGCTCCGCTGACGGACGACAAGCGGCTGAACGCGCCCGTGTCGAACGTCACCTTTTCGCCCGGATGCCGCAACAACTGGCACAGCCATACGGGCGGCCAGCTCCTGATCGCCGTCGGGGGCCGGGGCTATTATCAGAAGAAGGGCCGTCCGGCCCGGGCGTTGCTTCCGGGCGACATCGTGGAGATCGCGCCCGACGTGGTCCACTGGCACGGCGCGGCTCCCGACAGCTGGTTCTCGCATCTGGCCGTCGCGTGCAATCCCGCGACCAACGAGAATACATGGCTCGAACCGGTCGACGACGCGCAATATGCGGCAGCGACGGCTTCCGTCCCGGCCCCGGCCTCCCGCCTGGGTGAAGACGCCCGACGCCGCCTGGCCGAATTGTTTCCGGGCGGAATACCGGAACTTGGGGATGCGGACCCCGAATTATTTGAAATTTTTGGTAACTTTGCGCTCGGCGAAGTGACCGCCTACGGCCAGCTCGACACGCGGACGCGCATGCTGTGCATCCTGGCCTCGAACATCGCCTCGCAGGGCCGGACCGCCTACCGGACGACGCTCGAAGGCGCGCTGAACGCCGGAGTGACGCCCGTCGAGGTGAAGGAGACGCTTTATCAGGCCGTTCCTTACGTCGGCATGGCGAAGGTCGCCGACTTCGTAGGGATTACCAACGAGGTGCTGGAGGCGCGCGGCGTGACGCTGCCGCTTGCGGGGCAGTCGACGACCTCGTCCGCGGACCGCTTCGAAAAGGGGCTGGCGGTGCAGCGGTCGATTTTCGGCGCGGAGCGTATCGACGGGATGCGCGAGGCGGCCCCCGCGAACCAGAAGCACATCCAGCGTTACCTGTCGGACAACTGCTTCGGCGATTTCCTGACCCGCGGAGGCCTGGACGTGAAGATGCGCGAGCTGCTGACCTTCTCGATGCTCGTCTCGCTCGGGGGCTGCGAATCGCAGGTGAAGGGCCACATCGCCGGAAATGCGAACATAGGCAACGACAAGGCCACCCTGCTGGCCGTCGTGACCCAGTTGCTGCCCTATATCGGTTATCCCCGCACGCTGAACGGCATTGCGTGCCTGAACGAAGTTTTGCCGGAAAAATAAAAAAGTAGTGAGGTATGGAATACGTAAAATATGGTAGCGCAGGTGGGATGGCGTCGCTCCCGAATCCGGTCCACCTCCAAAACCCCGTCTCGGGCGGCCCGGCGGCCACGGCGACGGCCCGAGACGACATGAGTTCCGAAATAAATTCACTTGATTCAGACTTAAATCTATGTTACGAAAAATCAGAATTGCGGCCGCGGCCTTTTTCTTCGTGCTGACGACGCTGCTGTTCCTCGATTTTACCGGAACGCTTCACGCGTGGTTCGGCTGGATGGCGAAAATCCAGTTCCTGCCCGCCCTGCTGGCCCTGAATGTCGGCGTCGTGGCGTTCCTGGTGATCCTGACGCTTCTTTTCGGCCGCGTGTACTGTTCGGTCATCTGCCCGCTGGGGGTGATGCAGGACATCGTTTCGTGGGCCTCCGGGAAGCGCAGAAAGCACCGGAACCGCTTCGCGTACTTCCCCGCCCTCACCTGGCTGCGCCGGGGGATGCTCGTCGTGTTCGTCGCCGCGATGCTGGCGGGTGTCGGTTCGCTGCTCGCGCCTTACAGCGCCTACGGCCGCATCGCCTCGAACCTGCTGGCCCCGGTCTACGCGTGGGGCAACAACCTGCTGGCATACATCGCCGGGCGCATGGACAGCTACGCCTTCTATTCGGTCGACGTCTGGATGAAGAGTCTCTCCACGCTGCTTGTTGCCGTCGTGACGTTCGCCGTGCTGTTTGTTCTTGCGTGGCGCAGCGGCCGCACCTATTGTAATACGATCTGTCCGGTGGGCACGGTGCTGGGATTCCTCGCCCGCTACTCGCTGTTCAAACCGCGTTTCGACACCTCGAAGTGCAACGGATGCAAGCTCTGCGCCCGCAACTGCAAGGCGTCGTGTATCGACCCTGCGGCGCATAAAATTGATTACAGCCGCTGCGTGGCCTGTATGGACTGCCTCGAAAACTGCCGCCAGGGGGCCATCACCTATACGCTGCGGCGGCGGAAACCGGACCCGGCTCCCGCGCCGCAGAGACCGGCGGCCGACGTCGCAAAGACGCCTTCCGACGCTTCGCGCCGCCGGTTCCTCGGTCTGGCGGGCATCGTGGCCTACTCCGCGCTCCGGGCGCAGGAGAAGAAGGTCGACGGCGGGCTGGCGGTGATCGTCGACAAGAAGATTCCGAACCGTGCCACGCCCGTCGTTCCGCCCGGAGCGCAGAGCCTGCGGCACTTCAACGCCCATTGCACGGGATGCCAGTTGTGTGTTTCGGTGTGTCCCAATCAGGTGTTGCGTCCGTCGGGCAAGCTGATGACCCTCATGCAGCCCGAAATGTCGTTCGAGCGCGGATACTGCCGTCCGGAGTGCACGAAGTGCGCCGAGGTGTGCCCCACGGGCGCCATCCGCCTGACCGACCTCGCCGGGAAATCGTCGATCCAGATCGGCCATGCCGTGTGGATTGCGGAGAATTGCGTGGTCAACACCGACGGCGTCAGTTGCAACAACTGTGCGCGCCATTGTCCCGCCGGGGCGATCAAGATGGTGCGCCGGAACCCCGACGACCCCAAGTCGCCGCGCATCCCCGCCGTGAACGAAGAACGCTGCATCGGCTGCGGGGCCTGCGAGAATCTCTGTCCGGCGCGTCCGTTCAGCGCCATTTATGTCGAAGGCCATTCGCGCCACAGAACCGTCTAAACGCAAGAAAACATGGAGAAGAAAAAGATAGACCGCCGGAAATTCCTCAAAACGTTCGGTGTCGGCGCGGCCGCCGCAACGGCCGGCCTTTACGGCTGTAAGACGAAAGGTACGGCGCCGAGCGCTGCCGCTGCGGGTGAGGTCCCGACCGATCGGATGACCTTCCGGACCTGCCCCTCGACGGGCGACCGCGTGTCGCTGCTGGGCTACGGCTGCATGCGCTGGCCCCTGCTGGAGTCGCCGGCGGCCGACGGCAACCCGATCGACCAGGAGGCCGTCAACGAGCTGGTCGATTATGCCATCGCCCACGGGGTCAACTATTTCGACACGGCCCCCGTCTACATACAGGGCTTTTCCGAAAAATCGACGGGTATCGCCCTCAAACGCCATCCGCGCGAGAAGGTGTTCATCGCCACGAAGATGTCCAATCACCGTATGGCAGGGCGGGGAATGTCTCCCGCTCGGATATTCAAGGATTCGGAGGAGATGTACCGGCGGTCGCTTCGCGACTTGCAAACGGATTATCTGGATTACTATCTGCTGCACGCTGTGGGCGGCGACAAGGGCATCGAGACTTTCAACGAACGTTTTATCGACTGCGGCGTGCTCGACTTTCTGCTGCGCGAGCGCGAGGCCGGGCGCATCCGCAACCTCGGGTGGTCGTTCCACGGCGATCAGAAGGTCTTCGACCACCTGCTGGCCATGCACGACAGCGGTGAGGCGCGGTGGGATTTCGTCCAGATCCAGATGAACTACGTCGACTGGAAGCATGCTTCGGACAGAAACGTCAATGCCGAATATCTCTACGGCGAGCTGGAGAAGCGCGGCATCCCTGCCGTGATCATGGAGCCGCTGCTCGGCGGGCGCCTTTCGCGGCTGAACGACCATCTGGTCGAACGGCTCAAGGAGCGCCGTCCGACCGAGAGCACCGCTTCGTGGGCCTTCCGCTACGCGGGTTCCTGGCCCGGAGTGCTGACTGTGTTGAGCGGCATGACCTACATGGAGCACCTGCAGGACAATATCCGCACCTATTCGCCGCTCGAACCCTGCACCGGCGAGGAACTGGCGTTGCTCGAAGATACCGCGCAGCTGATGCTCAAATACCCCACCATGCCCTGCACCGAGTGCCAGTACTGCATGCCCTGCCCCTACGGGCTGGACATCCCGGCGATCTTCGCCCACTACAACCGCTGCGTGAACGAAGGCAACGTGCCCAAGGACCGGCAGGACCCCGGCTACCGGGAGGCCCGCCGGGCGTTCCTCATCGGCTACGACCGCTCGGTTCCCAAACTCCGGCAGGCGAGCCATTGCATCGGCTGCAACCAATGCGTGTCGCACTGCCCGCAGTCGATCAAGATTCCGCAGCAACTGCGGCGCATCGACCGTTTCGTCGAGCAGCTCAAGCAGGGTACGCTCTGATTCCGGCTTGCGAGGCCCCTCCCGTCGGGAGGGGCTTTTTTTACCAAATGTTAACTTTCGCCCGGCCGGAAGCGAGTATCTTTGCACTCCAAAAAACGAATGCGATGAAAGACAGTATTGATTTCGGCAGCATGGAGATTCCGAAGCTTTTTCGGAAACTGCTGATCCCTACCGTTCTGGGAATGGTTTTCTCGGCTGTTTTCGTGATCACCGACGGGATTTTCGTGGGACGCGGCATCGGTAGCGACGCGCTGGCCGCCGTCAACATCACCGCGCCGCTGTTCCTCATCAGCACGGGCGTCGGACTGATGTTCGGCGTCGGGGCGTCGGTCGTGGCGTCGATCCACCTTGCGCAGGGGAAGGTCAAGGCGGCGCGCATCAACGTCACGCAGGCCGTTGCGGTGTCGTCGCTCCTTCTGGCGGCGTACAGCTTCCTGATCACTTCCTGCGCCCGTGAGGTGGCCCTGCTGCTGGGCAGCTCCGAACGGCTCCTTCCGCTGGCCGTGGAGTACATGCACTGGTTCGCGCCGTTCCTGCCCTTCAGCGCGCTGTTAAGCTCGGGCATGTTCTTCATCCGGCTCGACGGGTCGCCCAACTACGCGATGCTTTGCAACGCCGTTCCGGCGGTCATCAACATCGTGCTGGACTACGTTTTCATCTTCATCCTCGGCTGGGGCATGACGGGCGCGGCGCTGGCCACGAGCCTCGGTTATATCGTGGGTGCGGGGATGATCCTCGGCTACCTGGGACGCCGCCGCAACGTCGTGCGCCTGTGCCGTGTGAAGACGAGCCGCAAGAGCATGCGCCTGACCCTCCGCAATGTGGGCTACATGTGCCGGCTGGGGCTTTCGACCTTCCTCTGCGAGGGGGCCATCGCCATGATGATGTTCGCCGGGAACTACGTTTTCATCCGCTATCTGGGCGAGGACGGCGTGGCGGCGTTCAGCATCGCCTGCTACTTTTTCCCGATCATCTTCATGGTCTACAACGCCATCGGGCAGTCGGCCCAGCCGATTTTGAGCTACAATTTCGGTGCGGGAAACGGCGCGCGCGTGCGCAAGGCCTTCCGGTTGGCGCTCCTGACGGCCGTGGCGGCCGGACTGGGGTTCTTCGGCCTTACGGCGCTGTTCAGCCGCTGGATCGTGGCCATGTTCATCGACAGCTCCTGCCCCGCCTGTGCGATTGCCGTCCGGGGGCTTCCGTTGTTCGCTTCGGGATTCGTTTTCTTTGCGGTGAACATCGTCTCGATCGGCTATTTCCAGAGCGTCGAGCGGCCCCGTCCGGCGATGGCCGTGACCGTCCTGCGGGGATTCGTCTTCATGGCGGCGTGTTTCTTCGGTCTGCCCCTGCTGTTGGGTGTGGAGGGCATCTGGCTGGCCGTGCCGCTGGCCGAGGCGCTCACCTTCGCGGTCGTTGCGGCGATTTACGGGCGGACCCGCTTAAAAAGTGCGTTTTAGAAGGGTCGCAGCGTGGCTTTGCCGCTGAAACGAAGCCGGAAATTTGTTTTTTGTGCTATCTTTACGGCCTCAAACCTGTAAGGCATGGAGGCGTTTATCGAGAAATTCAGCAGGAAATACAACCTGCCCGCGGCGGACTGCCTGCGGCTGATCGGGCTGATGGAACGGCGCGTGTTCTGCAAGGGGGAGTGCGTCGTCCGTCAGGGCGAGCGGAATTCCGATTTCTACGTCGTGAGCCGCGGCATCTGGCTGGGACACTATCTCGACGACGGCGCGGATGTCTCGGTCTGGTTCGCCGGCGAGGGCGAGGCGCTCTTTTCGACGTGGGGTTACGTGGGCAACGAGGTTTCGAAAATCTCCATCGAGGCGATGTGCGACGCCGAACTTTACGGCATCTCCAAAGCCGACCTGGAGGCCTTTTTCGCCCGATCGGCCGGAGCGGCCAATTTCGGGAGGAGGCTTTTCGAGGAGCAGTTCCTGGCGCTCGAAAACTGGATGCTCTCGGGCGGCGCTCCGCGGGCCGAGGAGCGCTATCGGACGCTGATGGAGGAAAGCCCCGAACTGCTGCAATACGTGCCGCTGAAGCACATCGCCTCCTACCTCTGGATCACGCCGCAGTCGTTGAGCCGCATCCGGGCCAAACTGGGGAAGAAAAAGGGTTGACCATCACGGTCAACCCTTTTTTTCGGCATCCGACGGCTGCCACCCGCCCCCGAGGGCCTTGTACAACCCCACGAGCGCGAGGTGCTCGTTGCGCACCGCCTTGCTCTCCTCGACCTGTGCGTCGAAGAACTTCCGCTGGGCGTCGAGCACGTCGATGTAGCGGATCACGCCGTTGATATACTGCAATTTGGCCAGCACGACGTATTGCCGGGCCGCCTCCTTGAGGTTGAATTTCAGTTCGGCCGTCCTGCGCATGTTGCGGTAGGCCGTCACGGCGTCGTTCACTTCGCGGAAAACCTCCAGCACTTTCTGTTCGTAGGCCAGCCGCGCCTGGTCGTAGGCCGCCAGCGCCGCGCGGTATTTCGCACGCTTCGATCCGAAGGCGAACAGCGGCGCGGTGAGGTTGCCGGCGGCGTAGGAGAAGGGCGAATTGATGAGTCCCTTGAGCGCGTCGTTTTCGAGCCCTCCCGTCAGCGAGATCGTCAGCCGCGGGAACCGGTCGGCATAGGCCATGCCCGCCGAGGCCATCGCCGCCTTGAGGTTCTGCTCGGCCTGCCGCACGTCGGGACGGCGTTGCAGCAGCGTCGAAGGAAGGCCCACGGGCAGCGAGTCGGGCATCCGGACGTTCATGTCCATCTTCGAGCGCGCCACGCGCGAGGGATAGTCGCCCGCGAGCACCGAAATCTGGTTCTCCTTCTGGGCGATGCGCAGTTCGAGGTCGGGAATCAGCGCCGAGGCGCTCGCCAGCTCGACCTTCGCCTGCTGGTAGGCCGTTTCGGAGGTCAGCCCTCCTTCGAAACGCAGTTTCGCCTGACGCACGCTCTCCTCGCGGGTCTCCACCGTGCGGCGTACGACGCCCAGTTCGTGGTCCAGAGCCACCAGCTCGAAGTAGGCCGTGGCGACCTCCGCCACGAGCGTCATCTGCATGGCGCGCGCCGCCTCGACCGAGGCGAGGTATTCGGCCGCGCCCTTGCGCTTGGCCCAGCGCAGGTTGCCCCACAGGTCGGCCTCCCAACTCAAGGTGGCTTTCACGTCGAACTCGGCGTCGCCCTTGTGCGCTTCGCCGTAGTAGTCGTTGGTCTCGTAGTCGGCAGCGGCCAGCCCGCCCAGCGACGGCAGCCGGGCCGCCTTGCTTACGCGGTAAAGCTCCTCCAGCTGGCGGATGCGCGCCTCGGCCGAGAGCATGTTGCGGTTGCGGTCGAGCGTGCGGCCGATCAGCCGGCAGAGCGTCGTGTCGGTGTAGACCTCCCACCACTTCCGGTCGCTCAGCGTCAGCGTGTCGCTCTGCCCGGCGACGATCTCCGCGGGCATGTCGAGCTGCGGAGCCTTGCACTTCTTCTGCACGGAGCAGCTTCCCGCCGCGAGCAGCAGAAGCACTCCGAGGAGATATGTTGCGCTTCGTTTCATCGTGTTGTCCATTTTTCTTTCAGTTTGTAAACCCAGACGAAGAAGAGCGGTACGAAGACGATGCCCACGGTGATCGCCACGAGCATGCCGAAGAAGACACCCGTGCCGATGCCCTGGCGGCTGGCCGACCCGGGTCCGCTGGCGAAGACCAGCGGCAGCATGCCGAGGATAAAGGCCAGCGAGGTCATGACGATGGGCCGGAAGCGCAGGCGCGCGGCCAGGATGACGGCCGTGAGGATGTCGCGGCCCTTTTCGACCTCGTCCTTGGCGAACTCGACGATCAGGATGGCGTTCTTGGCCACCAGACCCACCAGCATCACCAGTCCGATCTGGAAATAGATATTGTTCTCCAGTCCGCAGGCCCAGTTGCCCAGGTAGGCGCCGATGCCGGCGATCGGCAGCGAGAGGATCACCGCCACGGGGATCAGCCAGCTCTCGTACTGCGCCGCGAGGAACAGGAAGACGAAGAGGAAGGCCAGCGCCAGCACGTAGCCCGTCTGGCCGCTGACGTGCTTTTCCTGATAGGAAAGTCCGCTCCACTCGACGCCGATCGTCGATGGCAGGTGGCGGCGTGCGATCTGTTCGAGTATGGCCATGGCCTGTCCCGAACTGTATCCCTGCGCCGCCTCGCCCGAGATGGTCGCCGCGTTGAACATGTTGAAGCGGCGGATCGTGCCCGGTCCCGTGGTGTAGGAGGTCGTGCCGAGCGCCGTGATGGGAATCATCGCCTTGTCGGCGCCCCGGACGAAGAACAGCCCGAGGTTTTCCCGCTGCGCCCGGTACGGGGCTTCGGCCTGGATATAGACGCGGTAGATGCGGTTGAACATGTTGAAGTCGTTGACGTAGACCGATCCGGTGAAGGTCTTCATCGTCGAGAAGATGTCGGCCATCGGGACGCCGAGCATCTGGGCCTTGTCGCGGTCCACGTCGAAATAGAGCTGCGGAATGTCGCTCTGCATCGACGACGAGAGTCCCGTCAGCTCCTTGCGCTTCGAGGCGTAGTGCAGCAGCGTGTCCACGGCCCGCTGAAGGTCGCCGTACGAGGCGTTGCCGCGGGCTTCGAGCACCATTTCGAAACCGCCCGAGGCGCCCAGTCCCGGAATGACGGGCGGCGTCGAGAGGTAGACCTTGCTTTCGGGATAACGGCGCATCTCCTCGCGGATGTCGTTCATCAGCCGGCGGATGTTCGAACTTTTGCGCTCCTCCCACGGTTTGAGGATCACCGTCAACTGGCTGCGTGACTGGTTGGTGCCCACGCGGGGGCTTGATCCGGTGACGTTGAGCACATATTCCACGTCTTCGAGCGACATCAGGTACTTCATGGCGCGGTCTGTCACGCGGCGCGTGCGTTCGAGCGTGGCTCCTTCCGGAAGTTCCAGCTCGACGGTGAAATAGCCCTGGTCCTCCTGCGGCATGAAGCTCTGGGGCACGATCTTGTTGAGCGCCCACAGCGCCACGAGAGTCAGTCCGAACAACGCCAGCATGCGTTTCGAGTGGCGCACGCCGCCGCGGATCATCCGCTCGTAGAACTTCGTTCCGCTGCCCAGCCAGATGTTGATGCGGCGGAAGAGGCGGTTTTTCCGCTTGCCCGAATCGGGACGCAGGATCAGGGCGCAGAGGGCCGGCGAGAGGGTCAGGGCCACGAACGTCGAGATCAGCACCGACACGGCGATCGTGATGGTGAACTGGCGGTAGAGCTGGCCGGTGATGCCCGAAAGGAAGCTCACGGGAACGAACACGGCGCACAGCACCAGCGATGTGGCGATGATGGCGCTGCCCAGTCCGCTCATGGACTTTTTCGTGGCTTCGTAGGGCGATAGCCCCTCCTCGTTCATAATGCGCTCGACGGCCTCCACCACCACGATGGCGTCGTCCACGACGATGCCGATGGCCAGGATCAGGCCCAGCAGGGTCATCATGTTGAGCGAGAATCCGAATGCCAGCATCACGCCGAACGTACCGATCAGCGAGATCGGCACGGCGATGGTCGGGATGAGCGTCGCGCGCCAGTTTTGCAGCGAGAGGAAAACCACGAGGATCACCAGCAGCAGGGCTTCGAACAGTGTGTGGTAGACCTCCCTGATCGACTGCGAGATGTAGGAGGTCATGTCGAACGGTATCTTGTAGGAGATGCCTTCGGGGAAACTGCGGCTGATCTCCTCCATCGTCTCGCGCACCGAGCGCGCCACCTCCATGGCGTTGGCGCCCGGCAGCATGTTGATGTTCATTACGGCCGCATTGCCGCCGTTGATGCCGCTCTCGGTGCTGTACGACGAGGCTTCGAGCGAGATGCGCGCCACGTCGCGCAGGCGGATGAGCGATCCGTCGGGGTTGGCGCGGACGACGATCTCCTCGAATTCGCCCACCGACGAAAGGCGTCCGCGGGCGGTGATCGGGATCGTGACGTCGAGGTCCGTGATGGGCTGCTGGCCCAGTACGCCCGCCGCCGATTCGCGGTTCTGGTCCTTGAGGGCCTTTTGCAGGTCCTGCACCGTCAGTCCGAGGTTGGCCAGCCGGTCGGGCTGCACCCATATCTGCATGGCGTAGTAGCGGCTGCCGACGTTCGAGACGCTGCCGACGCCCTTCACGCGGCGCAGCATGTCCAGCACGTTGAGCGTGGCGTAGTTCGAGAGGTATATTTCGTCGAACTTGGGGTCGTTCGACAGCAGCGTAATGGTCATCAGCCGGCTCGAAGCCTGCTTTTCGACCGAGATGCCGTTCTGGATGACTTCGGCCGGGAGGCGCGCCTCGGCCTGCTTCACGCGGTTCTGAATCTCGACGGCCGCCAGGTCGGCGTCCGTGTCGATGTCGAAGGTCACGGTGGCGGAGAAACCTCCCGAGTTGCTGCTCGTCGACTCCATGTAGAGCATGCCGGGGGTTCCGTTCAGCTCCTGTTCGATGGGCGTCGCCACGGCCTGCGTCACGGTCTGGGCGCTGGCTCCCGGATAGGAGGCCGAGATCTTGACCACCGGGGGCACGATGCGCGGATACTGGTCCACGGGGAGCATCACCAGTCCTAACAGGCCGACGATCACGATGACCACCGACAGGACGGTTGAAAACACGGGCCGGTCGATAAAGAAATCCGATTTCATGGCTCGCTATTTTTCAGACGCCTCCGTCTCGGTTGCACTGCTTTTTTCGGGGACCGGCACGGGGTCGACCTTGTCGCCGTGCGTCAGTTTGTGGAAACCCTCCACGACGATCTTCTCGCCGGGAACGACGCCGCGTTCGACGATCACCCGGTTGTTGACCTCGGGCCCGAGTTCGATCAGACGGCGTTCGGCGATGCTGTCGGGCCGTATGACGAAGATGTAGGCGCCGCCCTTCTCGATGACGACCGACTTGGTCGGCACGACCGTTGCGTCTTCGCGCACGTCGAGCAGCAGGCGCACCTTCGTGAACTGTCCCGGCAGCAGGATGCGGTCGGGGTTGGCCATTTCGGCGCGCACGGAGAAGGTTCCCGTTTCGGGGTCGACCTGCGGATCGGCGAAGTCGACCAGTCCGCGCAGCGGATACTGGGTGTTGTCGGCCAGCGTGATGGTGATGTAGGGGTCCCACTTGCGGGTGGAATCCTTCTGGCCCAGGTTGACGTTGCGGGCCTTGCTTTTGAGGTAGTCGAGTCCCGTCATGCTGAAGTCCACGCGCACGGTGTCGCTCTTGACCACCGTCGCCAGCAGCGATTTGCCGTTGGGACCTACGAGCGTGCCGATGTCGACGCTGCGCTCGGAAATATAGCCCGACAGCGGCGAACTGACGGTCGTGTAGCTCAAGGCGGTTTCGGCCTGCGTGAGGTCGGCCTCGCTCATCGCCACGGAGGCCGTGGCGCTTTCGTAGGAGGCGATGGCGTTGTCGAGGTCCAGCTGGCTCGCGGCGTTCTGCTCGTAGAGCGGGCGGATGCGTTTCAGGTCGCGGTCGGCCTTGAGTTCCAGAGCCTTGTCTTTGTTCAGCTGTGCCTTCGCCTTGTTTACCCGGGCTTCGTAGAGCTTGGGGTCGATGATGAACAGCGGCTGCCCCTTCTTGACGTAGGTTCCCTCCTCGAAAAGCATTTTTTCGAGGAAGCCCTCCACCCGGGCGCGGATTTCGACGAACTGCTGGGCGCGGATGCGTCCCACGTATTCGCCGTAGAGTTCGATGTCGTCGGTTTCGGCAGGCTCGACCTGGACCACGGGCAATATGGGTTTTACGGGTTCGGGGCGCAGCCACCACCAAAGCCCTCCGACAATCAATACGGCTATTCCGGCAAGGATCAGCCAGGAGCGTTTCGACAGACGGCGGATTCTGCCGCCTGCCTCTTCGCCGAGTTGCAGCGTACGGCGGCCGGCGCGGGCCGCCTGCTGCACGATTTTCTCGCGTGATAGTTTCATGTTGTTTCCAAATCCGGAATTGTTTGCCTGGTATCCGGTATATCGGCGCAAAAATACGATTTTTTCGCCGATATGCTATTTAAACGTAAAAGTTAGGCGAATATGATGCCGGAATTCCTGTTTTTGTTCATACGGAGGCTATTGGTGTCTTTTCGGAAGACAGCCTGTGACTTTCCGGGCCGATGCCGCGGATTTTCTCCGGGAAATCGTATCTTTGCACTTATGAAAACAATCTTATGTACCTTTTTTGCATGTGCGCTGTTCTGCGCCGTCGACGTACGTGCACAGCAGACGCCGCCTTCGGGTGCGGCATTTATTGCTGTCTGCAAGGAGTCGATGACTCTTGCGGTTTACGATTTCAACAGTTGCCTGCGGGCCGTCTATCCCATTGCCTGCGGGCGGGCGCTGGGCAACAAGGAGAAGCCGGGTGATATGAAGACGCCCGAAGGGCTTTTCTCCGTCCAGCAGATTCAGGACGCAAGCGCATGGACGCACGATTTTGGCGACGGTAAGGGGGAGATCAGAGGGGCCTACGGTTCGCATTTCATCCGTCTGAAAACGCCCGGTCACCGCGGCATCGGTATCCATGGAACCCACGATCCCGCCTCGATCGGCACGCGTGCAACCGAAGGGTGCGTCCGGTTGAACAATAGCGATTTGCTCGAATTGGTGAAAAAGTATGTCTACGTCGGTATGCCGGTCGTGATCCTTACCTCCGAGGCGGACAGCGCCGTGCCCTGCCGCTTTCCTGCCGCCGTCAAGGCAGGACCCCGACTGATGGCGCAGACGGAGTAAGGAATTTCGTCTGTTCGCGGCGCTCCGAACAGTCTCCGAAGCGGGCGGCGGGTAGTTTTTCAGGCCGGGAGCAGAATCGAGAAGCGGCTGCCGCGGCCGATTTCGCTCTCGACCGAGATCGTGCCGCCGTGCGCTTCGACGAACTCCTTCGAGATGGCCAGCCCCAGCCCGCTGCCCTGCACCTTGGTTCCCGGGACGCGGAAATAGCGCTCGAAGATGCTCTTGTGGTAACGCGGGTCGATGCCGCGCCCGAAGTCCTGGACGTAGATCTCGACCGCCTTTTCGCGCTGTACGGCGCCGACGATGATGCGCGACCGTTCGGGCGAATGGTGGATGGCGTTCGACAGCAGGTTGGTGATGACCCAGGCGATCTTCTCGTTGTCGACGAAGAGTTTCGAGATCTTTTCGGGATAGTCCACCTCGACGAAACAGCAGAACCTCTCGGCCAGAACCTGCGTAGCCTTTACAGCGTAGTCGATCAGTTCGATAGGCTTGGTTACTTTAGGTATCAGTTTAAGTTTGCCGGTCTCGATCTGGGTCATGTTCAGCAGTTCGCCCGTGATCGAAAGCAGGCGGTCGCTGCTCTCCTTGATGCTCGTGACGAGCTGTTTCTGCTCGCCGTTCAGCGTTCCCAGCCGGTCGTCGCCGAGCAGCTGCAAACTCATCAGGATCGACGAAATCGGGGTTTTCATTTCGTGCGAGACGGTCGAGATGAAGTTGGTCTTGGCGGAGTCCAGCTCCTTGAAGCGGGTGACGTTGTTCAGGACGATCAGGTTGCCGACGAACTGCTGTTCGCGCCCGCCGACGGGAGTGATGTAGAGCGGCGTGTTCTCCACCTGGAAATAACTCTCCTTGTTGTCGGCGTAGATTTTCAGCGGCTCCTTGTCGGCGTCCTTCTCCGTGTCGTTCACTCCCCGGACGAGCCGCCGCAGCAGGTCGTTCGACAGCGCCACTTCGGCGGCGTCGCGTCCGACGGCGTCCTCCCGGAGGTTCAGTACCGAGAACGCCTCGCGGTTCATAAAGAGGATTCTGCGGTCGGGACCCAGCCCCACGATCGGCTCGTGCAGCGTGTCGACGATCGCCTCGATGCGCTTTTTGGCGGTCATCAGGTCGTCGAGCGAACTGCGGCGGTATTCGTCGAGTTTGGCGGCCATGTCGTTGAACGATTCGGCGACGGATTCGAACTCGCGGTTGCCCGGGAAATCGAGCCGTTCCCGGTAGTTGTGGTTGGCGATCTGGGTGATCCCCTTTTTCAGCGCGTCGATCGGACGCAGCACCGACTGCGGGAACCAGACGAGGATGCCCCCGGCGATCAGGGCGCAGAGCGCGGCGACGGCGATCAGCCACCACATGGCGTAGTCGGCGCGCTGCTCCACCCCGGCGCTCTTGGCGCGGATGGCCGCCATGTTCAGCTCCATGATCCGGAACAGGTCTTCGCGCACGGTCCGGATTTCGGCTTCGGTGACCGGGTCGCTCAACGAAGCGACGTGGCGTTCGAGCGCCGCGGTGGTCTCCTTCTCGCTGATCTCGGTGATGTTCTGCTGTTGCAGGGCGAGGTTTTCGCGCAGGGCGTGCCGCGATATGGAATCCTGCCCGATGTCGTTGAGCGACCGCAGCATCTCCCCGGCGTATTGCAGCGAGTTGTAGTTGTCGGCGAGGATGGTTCCCGTCGCCCGCGACAGCTGGCGGACGTAGCCGACCGACTGGATGCCCAGCAGCAGGATCATGGTGAAAAGAATGCCGATGCCCAGGGTGATTCTCCTTTGTATTCTCATGGCTTATGAAAAAATGAAAAGGTCGATGTTCATGCGCGACAGCCGGACGGTCAGACGCCGCAGGCGGATTGCGCTTTTCAACAGCGAAAATAGTGAAAATTCGGGACGCCCGATGCAGACGATGTTTATTTTTTGCTCCCGGCACACTCCGGCGATGCTCTCCACCGGGGAGTTCGAGCGTATGCGGCGGACCTCGCCGCCGAGTTCCGTGGCGAGGTTCAGGTTGTTGATCAGGTAACGCTGCCGGGCCAGCGGAATGCGGTCGTCGGCCTCGCGGTCGCCCTGCACGTAGAGCACCGTGAAGGCGGCGTTCAGGTGCGTGGCCATGCGCGCCGTCTTGCGGATGACCCGGCGGGCGCGTTTTTCGGAGGAGTCGATCACGGCCAGCAGTTTGTCGCGCCGGAAGGTTTCGGAACCGGTCACCTCGCTGTCCACCTTCTTTTCCACGCGCAGCGCCACCTCTTTCAGCGCCAGTTCGCGCAGTTGCAGCAGGTTGTCCTGCGTGAAGAAGTTGCCGAGCGCCGCGGCGATCTTGTCGGGGCGGTAGATCTTTCCGGCTTTCAGCCGTTCGATCAGCTCGTCGGCCGTGAGGTCGATGTTCACCACCTCGTCGGCCATCGCCAGCACGCTGTCCGGGACCCGCTCGCGGATCTCGATGCCCGTGATCTCCTCGACGACCTCGTTCAGCCCCTCGATATGCTGGATGTTGACGGCCGAAATGACGCTGATCCCCGCGTCGAGAATCTGCATCACGTCCTGCCACCGCTTGGGGTTTTCGCTCCCCTCGATGTTGGTGTGGGCCAGTTCGTCCACGACGACGATCTCGGGGCGGAGGTTGACGATGGCCTGCGTGTCCATCTCCTCCAGCTCCTTGCCCTTGTAGAAGAGTCTGCGGCGCGGCACGAGCGGAAGCCCTTCGACAAGGGCTTCCGTTCCGGCGCGGCCGTGCGTTTCGATGTAGCCGATGCGGACGTCGACGCCCGCGTCGAGCAGCTGGCGGGCCTCCTGCAGCATGCGGCAGGTCTTGCCCACGCCGGCGCTCATGCCGATGTAGACCTTGAACTTGCCGCGGTGCGAACGCCGGATCAGTTCCAGAAACCGCTGAACGCTGTCCTGCCTCTCCATCGGTTACATCCGGAAGGAGATGCCTCCCACAAAGTTAACGTCGTCCAGGGCCGGATTCCAGATCAGGTTGGTGAAAACGCCGACCGACATCGAATCCGTCCCTTTGATGTCCCATGATTTTCCGGCATTGAGGAAGACGTTCTGCACGCAGAACCCGCGGTCTCCGGTGAGGTAGGTCGCGGCGGCGTTCCAGGGAACCATGCCCACGCCGGCCTTCATGTCGACGGTCTTCACCGTGAACGGGCAGGCCGCCTCGAAATACGAGGCATAGGCGCGTTCGCCCTTGTGGTTCACGTCGGCCGCGCCGAAGAGAACCGTGTACCACGACAGCGTGACGGGGACCTTTTCCGAAACGACCCAGCTGGCGCCCACCTCGATGCGGTGGGGCGAACGGCTGTCGAAGACGAAATAGCGGTCGTCGGCGTGTCCGGTCCAGTAGAGGTCGGCCACCGAAAGGGTCACGGGTCCGAGCGCGTAGGCCAGCGTGAGGTCCATCTCCTTGTAGGCGCTGTCGAAATCGACCGAACCCCAGGCTGTCGCCGAGAAGTTTCCGGCGCTCATCGTCAGCGACGGCTGGAAGGCCGGGCCGCTTTCGCGGACGCCGCGCCATACGTAGGTGCTCACCAGGTCGGTTCCGCCCGAGAATTTCACCCCGCGCTCCCGGGCGCAGAGGTCGGCGGTCAGAAAGATTGCCAAAGCGGCGATCAGAATGAATATCCAGCGTTTCATCGTTTTATCTATTTTCATGGTTTGCGATTAGTTTTCGTTCAGTTCTTCCAAAGCGACGTTCAGGCGCAGCACATTGACCTTCTCCGTGCCGAAAAGCCCCAGCCACGGTTTTTGGGTCAGCGAGTCGACCAGATGCCGTACCGTAGCGGTGTCCAGCCCGCGTGCCTCGGCCACGCGGCGCACCTGCGCCTGCGCCCCGCGGGGCGAGATGTCGGGGTCGAGGCCCGAGCCGCTGGCCGTGACCATCTCGGCGGGAACCTCCGCACGCGAGAGGTAGGGATGCGCCGCGAGAAAGTCCTGCACGCGCTGTTCCACCCCGGCGAGGTGCTCGGGGTTGGTCGTGGCCTTGTTGCTGCCGCCCGAACCGCCGCCGTTGTAGTCCACGGCCGAGGGACGGCTCCAGAAATAGCGGACATCGGTGAACCGCTGCCCCACGTTCGCCGCGCCGACGACCTGTCCGTCGAGCGTCACCACGTCGGCCTCTCCGCCGTTGGGGCCTGCGACGGCCGACACGCCGCGCAGCACGAGGACATATCCCACGCCGAGCACGATGCACATCGCCAGCGTTATTTTGAGTGAAATCCAAAGGTTTTTCATAGTTGAAGCAATGCTTTAAAAGAATACACTTATTAACATGTCTATCAGTTTGATGCCTATGAACGGGGCGATCAAGCCGCCGAGTCCGTAGATAAAGAGGTTGCGGCGCAGCAGGGCCGAGGCCCCGATCGGTTTGTAGGTCACGCCGCGCAGGGCCAGCGGGATGAGCAGCGGAATGATCAGGGCGTTGAAGATCACCGCCGAGAGAATGGCGCTTTCGGGCGAGTGGAGGTGCATGACGTTCAGCGCGCCGAGCGACGGAATCGAGGCGATGAACAGCGCCGGGACGATGGCGAAGTACTTCGCGACGTCGTTGGCGATGGAGAAGGTCGTGAGCGTGCCGCGCGTCATCAGCAGTTGTTTGCCGATCTCGACGATCTCGATCAGCTTCGTGGGGTCGTTGTCCAGGTCGACCATGTTGCCCGCCTCCTTGGCGGCTTGCGTGCCGCTGTTCATGGCCACGCCCACGTCGGCCTGCGCCAGCGCCGGGGCGTCGTTCGTGCCGTCGCCCATCATGGCCACCAGCTTGCCCGACTGCTGTTCGCGGCGGATGTATTCGAGTTTGTCCTCGGGACGTGCTTCGGCGATGAAGTCGTCGACGCCGGCCTTCTCGGCGATGTATTTGGCCGTCAGCGGATTGTCGCCCGTGACCATCACGGTCTTCACGCCCATCCGGCGCAGCCGCTCGAAGCGTTCGCGGATGCCCGCCTTGATGATGTCCTGCAACTCGATGACGCCCGTGATCCGTTCGTTTTCGCAGACTACGAGCGGTGTGCCGCCGTTCTCGGAGATGGTGCGCACGGTGGCTGCGATTCCGGCCGGGCAGGGGTTTTCGTGCTCGGCGGCGATGCGGAAGATCGCTTCGGCGGCTCCCTTGCGGATGCGGCGTCCGTCGGGCATGTCGACGCCCGAACACTTGGTTTCGGCGGTGAATTTCACCATCCGCACGCCGACCATCGCCACCGGGTCGGTGCGGACCCCTTCGGCGGCGCCCAGCTCGACGACGGATTTGCCTTCGGGGGTCGGGTCGGCGACGGACGAGAGCACGCACATGCGCACGAAAGCCTTGGGGGCGATGCCGTCGGCGGGATGGAAGCGCGTGGCCTTGCGGTTGCCGATGGTGATGGTGCCGGTCTTGTCTAGGAGCAGCGTGTCGATGTCGCCGGCGGTCTCGACGGCCTTGCCCGACTTGGTGATGACGTTGGCCCGCAGTGCGCGGTCCATGCCGGCGATGCCGATGGCCGACAGCAGGCCGCCGATGGTGGTCGGGATCAGGCAGACGAACAGCGAGATGAACGCCGCGACGGTGATATTGGCCCCCACATAGTCGGCGAAGGGCTTGAGCGTGGCGCAGACGATGACGAAAACGAGCGTGAACCCGGCCAGCAGGATCGTCAGCGCGATTTCGTTGGGCGTCTTCTGGCGCGAGGAGCCTTCGACCAGGGCGATCATCCGGTCGAGGAAACTCTCGCCGGGCCGTGCGGTGACTTTCACGAGAATGCGGTCGGAGAGGACCTTCGTGCCGCCCGTGACGGAGCTTTTGTCGCCGCCCGCCTCGCGGATCACCGGGGCCGATTCGCCCGTGATGGCGCTTTCGTCGATCGACGCCAGGCCCTCGACGATCTCGCCGTCGGCGGCGACGGTGTCGCCCGCGACGCACTCGAACAGGTCGCCCTGCTTCAGTTCGGAACTGCTGACGATGTGCGACTGTCCGTCGGGTTCGATGCGTTTGGCGGGGGTCTCCTCGCGGGTTTTGCGCAGCGAGTCGGCCTGCGCCCTGCCGCGGGCTTCGGCGATGGCCTCGGCGAAGTTGGCGAAGAGCACCGTTAAGAGAAGTACGGCGAAAATCACGAGGTTGTAGAGCAGCGAACCCTGCGACGTGTCGCCCGTCACGGCGATCCGGACGATCAGCAGCAGCATGGCGAAGGTGACGGCCTCGACGGTGAACATGATCGGGTTCTTGATCATCTGCCGCGGGTCGAGTTTCGTGAACGAAGCGCGAAGGCTCCGGCGCAGCAGGACAGGATCGAAAAGCGAGTTATTTTTGTTTCGTTTCATAGCGGTAACAGGATTAGAAGGTCAGGTAATCGGCGATGGGACCCAGCGCCAGCGCGGGGAAGAACGAGAGGGCCGCAACGATGATGATGACGGCGAAGGTCATCAGCGAGAAGGTTCCCGTGTCGGTGCGGAGCGTGCCGGCGCTCTCGGGAATGCACTTCTTCGACGCCAGCAGTCCGGCTATGGCGACCTGTCCCACGATCGGGAAGTAGCGGCCCATGATCAGGGCGATGCCCGTCGAGATGTTCCAGAACGGCGTGTTGTCGGCCAGTCCCTCGAATCCCGAGCCGTTGTTGGCCGCCGAGGAGGTGTATTCGTAGAGCATTTCGCTCAATCCGTGGAACGAGGGGTTGTTCAGCCACCCTATTTCGGGGTTCGCGGCGGCCACGGCGGCCGAGATGCCCGTGCCGACGAGGATCAGGAAGGGATGCAGCAGCACGACCAGCGTGGCGATCTTCATCTCGCGCGCCTCGACTTTCCGGCCGAGGAACTCCGGCGTGCGGCCCACCATCAGTCCGCTGATGAAGACGGCGATGATGAGGAATGCGAAATAGTTCATCCACCCTACTCCCACGCCGCCGAACCAGCAGTTGATCTGCATGTTGAGCATCTGGAGCATGCCGCTCAACGGGGTCTGCGAATCGTGCATCGAGTTGACCGAACCGTTCGACGTGACGGTGGTCGTCATGCCCCACATGGCCGATGCGGCCGAGCCGATGCGGATCTCCTTGCCCTCCATCGAACCGAGCTCCTGCGAGATGCCCATGCCGTCGATCTGCCGGCTGCCGCCCGTCTCCTGCCAGACGGAGAGGACGACGCCTGCGGTATAGGCCAGGAGCATCACGCCGAAGATCCATGCCGCGAGCCTGCGTCGGCGCGTGTAGAACCCGAAGGCGAAGACCATCGCCATGGGCAGAATCAGGATCGACCAGCATTCGAGGATGTTGGTGAAGGCGTTGGGGTTTTCGAGCGGGTGCGCCGAGTTGGTTCCGAAGTAGCCGCCGCCGTTGGTTCCCAGCTGTTTGATGGGCACGATGGCTGCGGTGGGGCCTTGCGAGATGACCTGCTCGGCGCCTTCGAGCGTCGTGAGCGTTTGCTTGCCGTCGAAGGACATCGGCGTGCCGTTGATGACGAGCAGGATGCCGACGGCGAGCGACAGCGGCATCAGGATGCGCGTCACGCTCCGGGTGAGGAAGACCCAGAAGTTGCCGATGGTCTTCGTCGTTTTGCCCGCCAGCGCCTTCATCATTCCGGCCATGGCGGCCATGCCGCAGGCGGCGGTGACGAACTGGAAGAGCATGATGACGAACAGCTGCGTGAAGTAGGACAGGCCCGTCTCGCCGCTGTAATGCTGGAGGTTGCAGTTGACCATGAACGAGATGCAGGTGTTGAACGCCAGGTCGGGCGACTGTCCCGGGTTGCCGTCGGGGTTGAGCGGCAGCCAGCCCTGGAAGACCAGCAGCAGCATGCCCCAGAAGAACCAGAAGAGGTTGACCGTCAGGAGCGCTTTGAGGAACTGTTTCCAGTTCATCTCCACGGCCGGGTCGATGCCGCAGAAGCGGTAGATGCCCCGTTCGACGGGAGCCATGAAGTCGAGCCACGTGCGTTCGCCGCGGTAGACTTTGGCAATGTAACGCCCCAGCGGGTAGCAGAGTGCCACCAGAAGGGTCCATTGCAGGATTACGCCTGAAATTTCGGTATTCATCGGTTCAGAATTTTTCGGGTTTGACGAGCACGTACATCAGATAGACGAATCCGAGGATGCTCAGGATAAGGAGACTTGTAAACATAGGGCGTCAGATCTTTTCGAACCAATCCACACATTTGAAATAGAATCCGTAGCACAGCGCACCCAGGGCGCAGAGCAGCAGGAACAGCATGATTTCATTCATCTCTTCGTTTTTTTGAATTAGACATTTTTTTCACGAACCCGCACAGCATCAGGTCCAGCAGCAGCATTGCGCCGCAGAAAATCAGTAGGAGGATAACGATTGCCATTTTGCCGTCGGGGTTTGTTGCCCGTAAGCATACGAAGGAGATGCCGGAATTTACGCTTCGGATTCAATGCGCTGACAAACAGCTGTTTGTCGGAGCGGTGTGGGCGCCGAAAAAGAGGGCCGCCCTATCAAAATGATAAGGCGGCCCTCTCGGAATGAGACGGTGAGGGGCTTATTTCACCCCGTAGCCGTCGAGTTTGCGGTACAGCGTGGCGATGCCGATGCCCAGCAGGCGGGCGGCCTCGGCCTTGTTGCCCCGGGTGTGTTCCAGCACCCGGAGAATGTGGCGGCGTTCGAGGTCGTCGAGCGCCAGCGAATCGGGGTCGGCGGAGCCGGCCGCCGCGTGGAATTCGGGCGCGAGGCAGTCGGCCGTGAGCCGGTTGCCGTCGGCCATGATCATGCTGCGCTCCACGGCGTTGCGCAGTTCGCGGACGTTGCCGTGCCACGTGTGGCGTTCGAGAGCGGCGATGTAGTCGGCGTCGATCGAGTCGATGCGACGTCCCATTTTGTCGGCGAACTGCGCCGCGAAGACGCGGATATATCCGGCGATGTCGCCGGGCCGCTCGCGCAGCGAGGGAAGGTGGATGCGGAACACCGAGAGGCGGAAATAGAGGTCCTCGCGGAAATTCCCGGCGGCGATCTCCTTTTCGAGGTCGCGGTTCGTGGCGGCGATCAGGCGCACGTCAATCCGTGTGGGGCGTGTTTCGCCGACCTTGATGAATTCGCCGCTTTCGAGCACGCGGAGCAGTTTGGACTGCAATTCGACGGGCATCTCCCCGATCTCGTCGAGGAACAGCGTGCCTTTGTCGGCCTCCTCGAAAAGGCCCTTCTTGTCCTTGGCGGCGCCCGTGAAACTGCCGGCCTGGTGGCCGAACAGTTCGCTTTCGAGCAGTTCGCGCGAGAAAGCCGAGCAGTTGATCGCCACGAAAGCTCCCTTCGCCCGGCGGCTGGCGTGGTGGATGGCTTGCGCGAAGACCTCCTTGCCGGTTCCCGTTTCGCCGGTGAGCAGCACCGAGGTGTCGGTGACGGCGACCTTGCGGGCCAGGTCCACGGCCCGGCGCAGGACCTCCGAGTCGCCGACGATCCGGTCGAAGGAGTGCTCTTCGGAGAGCTTGTTCTCGATGCGGGTCAGCCGCCGCTGCATTTCGGCCTTTTCGGCGGCCCGGCTCAGCAGGGGCAGGATCTTGTTGTTGTCGTCGCCTTTGGTGATGTAGTCGAAGGCGCCGTTCTTGATGGCCTGCACGCCGTCGGGGATATTGCCGTAGGCCGTCAGCAGGATCACTTCGGTGGCCGGCGCGGCCTCCTTGATGCGGCCGACCATCTCGACGCCGTTGCCGTCGGGCAGTTTGACGTCGCACAGCACCACGTCGGGGTCGTACCGGCGGAGCGTTTTCATCCCCGAAGCGCAGTCCGGAGCCTCGGCCACCTCGTAACCTTCCAGCCCGATGATCCGCGCCATCAGCCGCCGCAGCTGCTCTTCATCGTCGATGATCAGAATTTTCGCCATGTCGTTCGCTCGTTCCGTTCTTTCGGGCAAAGGTAAGACATTTTCGGCTTGCGCCGCTGCAGTATGACCGGATTTTGTTGTTTTTTGAAGAGTTGCCGCCCCCGATTTCGGGCCGGAATCCCGCAGAGCACCGTGCGCGACGCCTACTGTTACCTGTACGACCTTTACCCCACGCTTTGCGGCCTGGCGGGCATCGGGGTCCCGGCCACCGTGAAGGGAATTTCGCTGGAGGAGACCCGGAAAGCTGGACTGGAAGCAGGTGGTGCAGGTGAATCCCTGACGCATGCAAGCCGCGGAAAATCCGAAAACGGGGAGCCTGGACAAAATGGCTCCCCGTTTCCGTTTTGAAAGCGGCTATATTTTAGTATCTTTGGGGCCGGAACGACAATTTTCAGTCGGAAGGCTCCGCCGGACCGGGTGTATCCGGTTTGACATCCGTCCGGCTCTTTACGATCTTTACTTCTCCCAAACATACGAAAGCCGATGTCAAAAATCTCATCAGCTGCATTTGCAGACACCAAACCGCACTACGACATACTCGACGGATTGCGCGGCGTAGCGGCGATCACGGTCGTCTGGTTCCATCTGTTCGAAGCCTATGCGACCAGCCATCTCGACCAGCGGATCAACCACGGCTATCTGGCCGTCGATTTTTTCTTCATACTTTCGGGTTTCGTCATCGGTTACGCCTACGACGACCGCTGGAAGAAAAAGATGTCGGTAAAGGATTTTCTCAAGCGGCGGTTGATCCGTCTGCATCCGATGGTCGTCATGGGGGCCGTGATCGGGGCCGTCATGTTCTATTTTCAGGGCTGTTCCGTCTGGGATGTCTCGGCGGTGTCCCTATCCATGCTGCTGACGGCCACGCTGCTGAACGCGCTGCTGATTCCGGCGACGCCCGGTTCCGAAATCAGGGGGCTGGGTGAAATGTATCCGCTCAACGGCCCGAGCTGGTCGCTGTTTTTCGAGTATATCGGCAATGTCCTCTACGCACTCTTCATCCGTAAGCTTCCGACCCGGGCGCTTTCCGTGCTGGTGCTGCTCGCCGGCTGCGGGTTGGCGGCGTTCGCCGTCTGGGGACCCCTCGGCGACATCTGCGTCGGGTTCGCCATGGACGGGGACAACATGCTTGGCGGCTCTCTGCGCCTGCTGTTCGCCTTCTCGGCCGGACTGCTGCTTTCGCGTGTGTTCAAGCCCGTGCGGATTCGGGGTGCGTTCTGGATCTGCGCCCTGGCGATCGTGGCGCTGCTGTCCGTGCCGCGCATCGGGGGAAGCGAACATTTGTGGATGAACGGGCTGTACGATACCCTGTGCGCCGTAGTCCTCTTTCCGCTGCTCGTCTGTCTCGGGGCTTCGGGAAAGACGACGGACCGGGTGACGACCCGGGTCTGCAAATTTCTGGGGGACATTTCCTACCCGCTGTACATGGTGCACTACCCTTTCATCTACCTCTACTACGCCTGGGTCAAGAACGAAAACCTCACCTTCACGGAGTCCCTGCCCGGCGCCCTGGCGCTCGTCGCGGGATCTGTGATATTGGCTTATCTCTGTCTGAAACTCTACGACGAGCCTGTGCGCCGGTTCCTGACCGACCGCTTTTTGCGCAGGAAGAAATAGACACTGTTTTATGAGACCGTTTATGGGTGTATGCCTTGTACAACTATATTTTTAAATTTTATTTCTTGATTCCGGTTTCACCTACATTCTCGTTGTTGGCATTGGTGACGACCTTGAAGATGGTCATGAAAAATATCTTCAGATCCAGTCCAAGGCTCATGTGTTGAGCATACCACACGTTCAATTCAATACGCTCAGGCCATGGTACTTCCTTGCGACCATTCACCTGCGCCCATCCAGTCACTCCCGGGAGAACGTCGAACATATGCTTTTGGTGCTCATCATATTGTTCGTATGGCCAAGGATGGTAAGTCAAAGCTGGACGAGGCCCAATCAATGCCATATTGCCCTTCAGGATGTTCACCAGCTGTGGAAACTCGTCAATTGAAGTGGCACGGATAATCTTACCTACACGAGTGATGCGTGCGTCACCCTTGTAGGAATACACGCCTGTACCTTGCTTCTCTGCGCCCACACACATCGAGCGGAATTTCCATATTTTGAACGGCACACCATCCTTACCAAGACGCTCCTGCTTGAAGATGACCGGACCCTTTGAGTCCAACTTGATGATGATAGCCACAATCACCAGTGGCACAAAGAGAACAATAAGCGCTACCAGCGCAATCATAAAGTCAAATGCTCTTTTGAAATACTTATACATTACTTTATTTTTTGATTTATACTATTGAATATATTTTTGTCGCAAAACACTGTATGCCAATAGTATCTACATATCTATGCAGACGCTTCCAATCTATGTAAGTTTCCTTATGCTTCAACACAGTATCCAGTTGCAAACTTGTCTTAATCCGATGCCTACTTGCAAGAAGTGGTGATATAATAGTTCAAAAAATACTGATCTGTCCGTCATTCTACTTGCCAAAATAGATATCTTTCAGTTCTTTCTCCACATTGAAATCCATATACATCTGTGCATCTTTGTATGCCTGTTCTGCCAATTTGCTATAAAGGGCTTTGTCGGTAGCCAATTTGATGATAGTTTTAGCAAACGAACTGGAAATCTCTGTATCCGTTTCACCTCCGGCAAGGAATCCATTTACACCATCTTTGATGAACTCCGAATGACCCCTATTTACGCTTCCAACCACCGGCTTATGGCAATTCATAGCTTCAATCAGATTGATACCCAAACCTTCACGCAGGCTGGCAGAAACAGCAATATCAGACAGATTTGCAAATACCTCCAAATCGGTTCTATAGCCAATCAATTGAGCGTGCCCCTTCATACCTAAACTCTTAATTTGGTTCTCCAAATTCTCTTTTTCCGCCCCATTGCTGGCAATGAGGAGTTTGAAGTTGGGCACCACCTTTACAATCTCTGGCAAAGCATCTATCACCAGTCTCTGGCGCTTGTTCTTATTAAGTTCACCAGTGCAGATGCACACAAAGTCTGTAGCCATCAGTCCATAGTCTGCCCTATAAGCCTCCAGCACACGATCATCCACCTTATTGTATTTCTTGGAATTGATGCCCACACTATGGATTCGATACACCTTTTCACAAATGTGTTTCTTTACTGCCATTTCATAGTCGGCATTTGATATGGTTATCAATTTGTCGGTATAGTGTTTACCGAAGAATTTCTCTATAGGATAGAACACTAACCAAGCTGCCAGAGGCGCTCCCTGATAGAAATGGAAGCCATGGGCTGCATAGATAATCTCTGTGCCTTCCTTACGAGCTTTACGTGCAGCAAGACGTGTCACAATACCTCCCATTGGCGTATTACAATGGATGTAGTCGTAGCGCTCATTGGTCAATATCTTCTTCATCTCCTTGTAAGCTTTGATGTTGTTTGGACTTTTAGGCGAACGCGAAAAGGGTATATTGAAGACTTTATCGACAAAATCCAACTTCAAGCCATTCTTCAAATACAAGTTATCATATGCTGCCACATGCACCTCATATCCGTTTTCATGTAGCATTTTCACCAGCGGCTTGTGAAACTGGCAGATATGGCTCTGTACAGTAGCGGTCAATAGAACTTTCTTCATATATTTATTGCTCGATAAAACTCTTCAAATTTTGATAAAGCACTGTAAACATGCGAGCATTGTTGCCATCACTTACAAACGAATTGTGCGGGCTTACGGCCACATTCTCCATTGTCCACAAAGGACTGTTTGCTGATAAAGGTTCAGTTTCGAACACATCTAATGCAGCAAACAAATCTTTACGTTCATCCAAGACCTCACACATAGCCTGTTCGTCTATCAGACCACCTCGTGCAATGTTCACAAGTATTGCATTCTGCTTCATCGTTAGCAGCACTTCTCGGCTAATCAAACCACGGGTAGAAGGTAGCAAAGGTGCCGTCACTACTACCACATCAAATTCACCTACGCGTCCACGAAAATTTTCGGTCAAATCCATGTGGTTGAAACCAGAAGTGTCATTGGTGTGGATGTCGAAGCCTGTGGTCTCTGCTCCAAAAGCTTGAAAGCGCTTTGCTACTTCCTGCCCCACATTGCCTGCACCCACTACAGCCACCTTGGTTCCTGCCACTTCGCGAAGTCCCCTGTGCTTGGTCCAGCGGCTGCTTTCCTGCTCCTTGCGGAAGAACCAACCTTGCTTATCGTGCTCTAAAACACGGAATATAGCCCACTCCGCCATAGGTGTGCTATACACTCCTCGGGCATTGTATAGTTCAATCCCGCGCTCCTTAATTTTCTCTACAGGCACGCGATCAAAGCCTGCGCTTGTCAATTGGATAAACTTCAAGCGAGCAAACTTTGCAATATCATGCGACAGGAACAGGCCGTTGCAAACTGTAGCATCCACCTCTGATGCCTCCAAAGGCAAATCCTTCTTCTCTTGCTGCATGAAGTATATGGTGTATCCCAAAGAGCGCAATGCCTGCATCTGCTCCTCTGAGTACTTAAAACATCCTGTTAAAAGTAGATTCATAGCATCACTTCTTTACAATTATACCAACCGCATCACATACAGCTTTGTGATTATTCTTGAAATCTTCTTTTGAGAGCTTATTCATCTCGTTCTCCATCTTACGGATGTCAGCAATACCATTATTGAATATCGAACGAACTTTGTCCAAATCTGTCATATTATCCGTATTGCAGAACGCCCGACTTACAATGACCATCTGGCTCCCCAAACGGTAATGTTCTTTAAGAATCATACGACCCGGGACAGCACCACCATTCAGCGATGCCAAGCCGCCAAAACCATACATGATGCCCTTTTGCGCAATGATGCGTGTCCACTTGTCCACCGATCCATCAGTCAATAACTGGAACATAAACTTCATTTTCAAAGCCAAATGCATGTCATTCAGTCCAATATGAATCATGTCGATGCCGTCAATCTCTACGATTTGATCCAGCAAATCAGCGGCCTCCGGAGTCTCCACCAGCAGACATGTCTTTGCTCTTCCGCCAACATATCCGATAAACCTATGAACCTCTTCTGTAGTCTTGAAATATGGTAGCATCACGATATCCGCCCCAGCCTGGATTACTGCCTCGATTTCTTCCTCGCTCGAAGGATAATCATCCATCGTATCATGAATAGGATTGATGCGGACCAGCACTTTCGCTTTCGTTACCGCGGCTCTGATGTTCGCCACATCCTCAACCGTATGGTGGTTCTGTACCGTATCAAGCCCGCCTTGCCGGCAGTCCTTTCCTATGAATTCCATATCCACAAAGATCCAATCCACGCCCGCCTCTTCGGCTATACGCGCTATCTCTGGATGCTTTGTGATATACATCAGATTGAGCATATCTCTTATTGTTTATATTTTATTTTTTTAGAGTATCAGGATCAGACCAATAAGATGCGTTCAGGTATCCTGAACTTCCGCGCGCAAAGTAGGTCCGGAGCGGCTTGTGTCAGCCTGCTGTCTGGCTGACAGCTATGGTAAGTACTGCTTTAGGGGGATACAGGATATACCGAGGCTATAGAATGCCTGAACAGGAGAACATCAGACTTTAGAGAAACTGCGTCAGATGCGCCTGTTCGGTACGCACAACGCTTTTAAAACCTCGCACTTCGAACGAGGCCTCGACCGGAATTAGGTCGAGCGGCTTACCGCTATGGAGTTCGTGTGCGACTATAAAGATCTTATAATCACCGGACCAATCGGGACTGGCAAGAGTTATCTGGCTACCTGGCTTGGTTATAAGATATGCCAGGACGACTTTCGGGTAATATATGCAAGTATGGCCAAACTGATGAGCCAACTCAAAATATCCAAGGCAAAAGGGACGATGCGGACCGAACTAAAGCGCATCGAGCGTGCAGACCTGCTGATCCCCGACGACTTTTGCATGCAGCCAGCCACTCGACGCCCAGTCTCTTGGGGTATACTGATGGGTATCATCGACAATGATCACATCGTAGATTCCCGTAAAAGACTGTACGATGCGATCGGTGAAAAAACATTGCCGATGCTGTGCTCGACCGCGTCGAATTTTTCGACGAGTCGATAAGAAAAAGAAAATTTAATCTTCGGTAGTTTCTGGAGATAGGTAAAAATTGCTGTCACGGCCACTATGCTATACCTCAACTCCAGAATGAGATGTAACCTCATTGAGTCACCATAAGGTCAAGCGCCTTGAAGTGTATCAAATAATATAAATGCTTGATGGTATCCTATAAATAAGGAGCTTTTCCCTTCAGCAAAGAAGAATATAGCCCAATCGTAAATAACGGGATAGAAATGAAAGGGAATCAACATTCTAATGCAACCCATACAGAAATAACTGTCCTCCCCCTAACTTTACCCAATCACTCCTGTCTTTTCTCAGTTCGTATGCCGTCATTATTTTTTATCGACTAATGTGTGAAAAAACTTCTTCATAAACGTATGGAAAGATGTTGGCACATAGTACTTGACCCAAAAACTCTTTGGTGCAGTTGTCTTGCATGCAGATTCCAATCCTTTTTCCTGATCGATGAATACATGTGCAAAACGCTCACGTCGTCTTAACAATGTGTCATTAGGATGCCCCATGAATCCGGCATTGTTAATGGTTGCCTTGGCATGGTTAATCTCACACAAAAGAAAATTAGGCAAAGCCTTCAAAGCATCTACACCTTTTTGAGTCTTGGCCAGAATGACAGACACTCCTTTAGGATTCCAATAAGGGTCTGTGTCTTTGATTCCCCAGAAGTCTCCAACTTTGATGTCGCACATAGTGATGTTCTGCTTATACTGGCAGTGGTAGCACGAAGGTCTTCTGAAATTCAGGAAGCCATAACCCAGATAGGTGCCAAAGTGATTTTTATAATACACTTTTCCGTTCTGGTATTCTTCTTTGATGTGTTGAACGAACCATCCTTTCTCCTTGTTGCGCACGTTGAACGCCATCAGCTTTGCTCCTACCTTCTTCTCGCGCATTGCTCGATATTCATCAAGAATCTTGCTCGACGTAATTCCTGCACAGAACAGTTCACAAGTCAGCAGATTGCCGTAATCCTTGCGGAGATAGCGTTTCAAACCCGCCACATCACAGGGACAACCCACAAACAGAACTTTCAGTCCGTTTTTCAGATCAGCCTTTACAGCAGCATGGATACCCGATTTGGTAGGTTGTACATATTTTGAACTGCATAGTGCCCACAGATCATCTTCATTGTCAATTCGGACATAATCAGATGCGCTATAGGTTTCGTTAAATCGTACACCATACACTACTCCCCTTTGTTTGATCGTTTCCAGAGAGAGTGCTGTTGCAACACCTCCAGATGCACACGAGTTAATGATACGCTCGTCCTTCGAATAACCACCATACGACTTCTGATATGGTTCTTTGTTTTCGCACTCATTCACTATAGGACACACTTTCACGCACATACCGCAGTCAATACATGTATCTTCGTTTACTACAGGATACATGAACCCCTCCTTGTCGGCCTTCATGCTGATGGCTCTTTTTTCGCACACGCTCTCGCAAGCCGAACAGCCGCAACAGTGATGTCTATTTTCCTTGTTGGTTCGAATGCTGTCCATCCAGACATTCTGTATATGATTCATATTACTTTTCTAAAGAGGTTCGCAGATATTCCATTGAGTATGCCACAAAGGCATCTATCTTTGCTTGAATGGCATTATAATCAATATCATCATCCGTAAAGTTGTAATTAGACTTTACATAGCGATTTTCCATACCAAGACGGGAAAGAACGGTCTGTTGTCGTGATGACTGATCAAACTGTGTATAAGCGCGCTCCACTGACCAGAAGTTTCGATGATAATTGATAGCGAAAAGCATTCCGTGATATGAGTCGGTAATAATCATGTAGGCATTGCTCGTGATGGTCAGAAACTCTCCGGGACCGGCAGTTGGCTGATATATGCGGTTTGTGGGATAGTCGATATCTCCCAACTTGCCAAGTACAACAATATCCAGGCCTTTCTTCTTGGCATATTGGCAGATAGCGTTCTTGACATCAATATTGGGTTCGTCGAGAAAATAGCAGAGAACATATTTTTTGGGAGGGGGGGGGAATTTCACATCTGCTTTCAGACGATCCCATTCATGACTACGCATCAGTAATGTGGGATCTGCTACAACTTTTGCATCACGACCCGTCAATTCTTTAATCAAACGACGTCCCTCATCTTCACGGACCGATACACAAGGGATATCGGCGATGTATCTCTTTAAAGTACGCTTGTTGTAGTTTGGAATGTAATTACGTCCGAGACTCGGAGCATAAGCCACACGTTTTTCCTTTGGTGCAAAACGTAAGTACATCATAGGATCAGGATATAGAGTAGTTGTCACCCATATCTGATCACTACCGCACACGAACTTATAATACTTGTCGGATGTTGCTACTTGTTCTATCTCGTCCGGAGCATAGAGCGTCTGTACAAAATTCTTTGTAACAAAGTCATCAAACTTTTTCACTTTCCCTTCATCTATCGCGACAGCCTTCACGTTTCGTATTGTCTTATATGTTGACCAAAGTAATGAAGGATGGCGTAACAATTTCATTCCTGTTTTGAAAACCTTGTTTGGACGTATATCAAAGTTCTTGGACATATTGCCGCTCTGCCACACAACCTCGACATCATAGCCGAGTTTCCGTATAGCTACACAAAGAGCATATACTTGCAATACTGAACCGAAATTCTTCAGGTTCGTTCGGTTTACTACAGCTACTTTATTCATCTTCCTGCGCCTTATTGTATATTCTGATTTTTCCGTCGCGTTTAAGGTTTCTGAGAGCATCAGAAAGGTTAGATAACATCATAGGCATTGCCATAAATACTTGGAAATAGATGCGTGTTTTCAACTTGAATTGCGTATATCCGCATAATTCCTTGAAATTCGTCTTAAACTGCTGCATCATCTCGTTTCTCTGTTCTTCATTTGCCCCTTCATTGCGATATTTTAAAATGATAGCTCTGTTCCATTTGGCTAGATTCCATACAGCACAAGCATCTTCTTTGTGCTCTTTGAAAAATTTATTTTTCTCTTCAAATGCTCCGAAGAAACCAAGATCAAGAACGCGAGAGGTCGTAGCGCAAATACCTTGCTGGTTAAATGTATAGTAATATAGCTTGTTTTGTGAGGAAACGAATCTTTTCGCACGATAACATATCTTCCAAGATGTCCAGTCATCCTCGTTGATTAAACCAACAGGCATCTTTATGTCATCCAGCATATTTCTTCTATATATCTTTCCCCACATCATTACATCAAACAAGCTTTCAGCCATAGCTTCAGATCCGCTTTTACAAATAGCGCTATATGTAATTGAAACATCAGGAAAAACAGTTTGATTGCCTCTTGTCCACTTGCACTGAACTATATCGGCATCATATTGTTGTTGTAGCTCCATCATGAGTTTCAAATAATCCCGATGCCAGAAATCATCACTATCCAGAAAAGCAACGAAATCACCTGTCATAACTTTTAGACCTGCATTTCGTGCATCCGACAGCCCTCCGTTAGATTTATGGATTACCTTGATACGTTCATCGGTTTTGGCGTATTTGTCACATATTTCACCACAGCGGTCTGGACTTCCATCATCCACAAGTACGAGTTCCCAATCAGAATAAGACTGGCTTTGTACACTTTCTATACAAGTTGGAAGATATAGTTCTACCTTATAGCAAGGTACTATAATGCTTACTTTCATGATTATAAATCAATTATTCCGATTGTTCTCTCTGATTAGCTTTTCAAACATTTGTTTGATTTGAGCTTGAATCTCCTCTCGGCTATGATTTCGTTTTCCACAATCATAGGCCTTCTTTGCATATTCTTGAATGAGGGAGGGATTATCTACGATTCTTTGCAACAGAGGTAATACATCTTCATAGCTATCTACACAGAATGCGGCATCATGCTCCTTCAAATATTGATAGCCCGCATGACGGTTCCAGCAGACGGCAAGAATGGCGCATCCGGTGGCCATGAGGTCGATAATCTTGGTAGAAAATGATACACGGGTAGCAAGACGGAACTTCTTGTCGAAACTCTCCACGTGGAGTGCAATATCGGTCGATTCGTACTCCTTGGCTAGCTGAGCCGGAGGGATGGCTCCCTTCATATTAATGTAGCGGTCGGGAGATAGTGCTTTTGTCTGTTCTTTTGTTAGCTCATCGATAGTATAGACATCAAGCACTATCTTCACGCCATTGCGATTAATCACCTTGAGTGCATCACCAATGGCTGCAAGCGACTTCCAGCGGTTGCAATAGATATGACCGGCAAACACCAGACGGATAGGCTTATTCACTTCGTGAGGAGTAAAAGGTTCTGAAAAATCACCACACTTGTAGAGCGTGGAAGCAGGCACTCCGTACTGTCGTGTGTAGTCTGTCGCCTGTTCCTTTGAGAATGTCCAGTAGTGTTTGTAGAATCCGATTACGTGCTTCTCAAATGCTTTGTGCATGTGCCAACGACGCATCCAATACAGAGGAGACCATTCATACTGTTGGTATGATGCTTCATCGTCTGCCGTAAAGGCCACAAAGGGTGCATCGGTCATGGTGCGAACAAAACGCTCCAATCGGATCAATTTTGGGGTAATCTTTCGTGGGCAATATACAATATCAGGATTGAACTCCTTAATAAATTTCTTCATTGCCTCCACATCATATCTGCCCCATGCCCAGATGGCATCCTGAAGGGCAACTACCGGTGTACGGCACCAGAGGGTGAGTTTCTTGAAGAATCCGTAAATACCCTTGCGTCGAGCATTGGATTTTGTGGCTTCAAGTTGTTTTGCATTGGTCTGCATCTGTATTTCTTTGCCCGCTTTCGGCCCGCCCAAAATGGATCGTGCCATTTGGGCATCAGTTATCTGAAAGTACTTCTTGCAGATGTGGTTGTTGGGAAGTCCGGGACTAACATATATTTGTGCAAATTCAGCAGGAAAGCCTTCGAACCAATTCGTTAACACGCCATTGCAATAGACAAAGTCGTTCCATTCCTCTGAAGTGATTAATAGTATCTTCATTTTAAAAATACAGAAGCTGTAATTAATTGCTATTGTAGTAGTTGTCTTGCTACTTCTATATATTTCTCAATTTGTGATGTAGATAGGAAATTGGTCTTAGCTCGCTCAATGCACCTTGCAGAATAGTAGCTCTTACCTAGTTCTCGAATCTTGTTGACTGCTGCAAGAATCTCTTTATCGTCATTATCGTGTGTGATGATGCCACATTCCGTTCCTGCCACCTCTGGGTTTGCAGTACGGTCGTTTGATATGACTGGAGTTCCACAGGCAAGCGCCTCTGCCGAAACCTTTCCAAATGTCTCCTGAGGCGAACAAACCAATAATGTATCGGCCAACGAATAATATTCGGCGAGTTCATCCACATTAGCAGTACGTCCGACACATTTAAAATTATCTATCTCAGGAATATCTGTTTCCGCCTTGCCAACAAGTATAACTTTGATGTCCGGCAACTCCTTGGCAAGCGATACAAAGTGTGAAAGGCCTTTATTTTCGTTCCAGCTGGTAGCCACACCCAATATGACAAATTCATCCTTAATACCGAGTTTTTCTTTGAGTCTTGTAGTATCTCGTGGATAGAACTTCTTAAGATCTATCCAGTTATAGATTCTCTGGTATATTTTCGCATTCGATAGAATAGCTGATTTCTCAGCCTCCTTTGTTATCCAATCAGATACACCTATGACTCCCAATCTGGGAATTGCGTCAAACAATCTCTTCTTATTTCGGAACATGAATGTACTGGTATCAAAGAAAAGGCTTATATTATCTTCTTTCATCATCATGCAATTCTTACATTCTGTCTGCCATTTGTCGCACTTGATTGAGAAATAATGCGTGCAGTGTCCCGTGAAGAACCAGCAGTCGTGCATTACTACGATGGTAGCAATGTCATTTTTTGCCAAATACTTCAAGAGCATGGGCAGGTTGACATAGTTACCATGGAGATTTCTGAGAATGACCACATCGGGCTGTATTTTGTCTATTTTCTTTAGCATTTTTCTGGTAGCACAATGAGAGAAAAATGCTTGCTTACCAAAGACTCGTGACCATAGAGCATGGAGTTTATGATCCAACTTGGAGCCAATGATATAAATGTTATGCTCCTCATCACTCATGTTTGGGCAGAACACGTACGACTCAATACCATGCTGTAAGCAATACTCATGCATTTCCATGGTAGTGCGGCCTGTGCTCGCAAACTTATATACTGCGTTTATTTGTATAATCGTCATCTTATCTTCATAACTTTTTAATAGGAGCTAGAATAAGGCTCTTCTCGTAATCATTCATTGCTAAAAAATAAATAACAAGAGCATAACACATACAGAATAAGACTCCTTTTACAAAGAATCCCAACCACCCGGAAATCAATATCAAATAGTTCAATATTATTCCAGCAATCAAACAAATAATCAATGGTATGGATAACCTTACAAATGTTTCTTTGAAAAAATGGAGTACATCTAAATTCATCTCCTTATAAAAAATGAAATCCATACCAATAGTACGTACCATATAAGCAATAAAGACAGAGAAACAAATGCCTGTTGCACCCATCAATGGCGACAGCGCCACTGCACCAAGCAGATTCAGAACAGCCATGATAATATAAATTATCGAGAGCTGTTTTACCTTGTTTGCAGCAAAGATAGCATCATTACCTATCATTTGTGGGAGATGAAACAATGAAGGAATAATAATCAAAACGGCACACAAATAACTCTCCTTAAAACCTCCTCCTACCCAAAGGAGTATAAAATGTCTGCCTAAGCATATTACGCCTAATACTATCAATCCAACTATGTATATCTGTATTCGTCCCATCTTCACCATTAATGGCATGATATCCCCTTTCTCTTCAGCTAAAACCCTAGATACCTTCGGAAGAAACATTCCATTCAAAGCATTTGAAAATGTATAGGTATAGCCCTCTAACGTCATTGCAATACCCAAAATAGCTATAGCCGTAGATCCTGAAAGAGCGCCAAGGATACTTGGCGCCAAATTGAAGATGCAGCGTTGGGCCAAAGCAATCACAGTAACCCAACCTGAGTAACCAGCAATGTTTTTTAATTCAGTGCTATTGAAATACTTCCAACTAATATTCAAAGTGGTGTATCTTTTGATACATAAAACTTTAAATAGTATTGTAAGAACCCCAGAAATAGCATTTACCATTACAAGTGCATATAGGCCATAACCCATAAGTAAGCACAATGTCATTGCTCCAACGATTATGAGTTTGTGAAGTACATCGCATACTTTCAACTGAATAAAACATTCATAGGCCGTAAGAACTCCATTAACTGGAATAAATGGGAATGACACTACGGCATACATAGCGGCCATAGAATAAATCACCTTGAATTTTTCAATCTCCTCGGGGGTTAACTCTTGGTATATCTGCGGAATAAAAAAGAATACACCTATCAATATTGCAAATAATACAATATCAATAATAATGTATAGACGATACACCAAGCCAATACAATTATTTACTTTTTCCTGTTGGCCTTCAGCAAGGTATTTCGCAATAAATCGTGTAACAGCATTGCTAAGACCAAAGTCAAATACAAATAGTGTTATGACAGATAGAGCAAGAGTGTACAGACCGAAATTCTCGCGTCCTATAGAGTTTATCATCCATGGGGTATAAATAAGGCCGGACACTATATTGACTGCAATCGCAACATAAGACATCAATGCCCCCAACTTAATTTGGTGAGACAACGACATGGTTCTATTTTTTAAGTTTTGATAATATATTCATAAAATCTCCATGTCGGATTCTCCATATCAAAGATTTGATTTTAACATACTTACGATGTGTCCTTGAATCTCTACCCATAACATGAAGCCTTTTCTGCATATACTCAACATCTTCAAGAATGAACAGAGGATGCTTAATAGGAAACGAAAGTTCGTATGACGGTTGATAGGTTAACTGGCGTAACTGTGGTAATACTTGATCTAAAGTGAGATCACTATGTGTACTATTAGCAACTCCAATTCCATTATTATGCACTAAATTACGCGTTGGTATTATTACTAACTGGCTATTTAGTTGACATGCATACGAATAGATAGTTTCCCAGTGAGCTTTGCCTTCTGCTTGATGAGCTTTACACGTTTCGTGATATCTTTTATCATCTAGTGTATTATACTTGGCTTGGAATTTATGCATATCGTATTCATTATTCAAGAATGAATACGTATCATCCCACAGGTTTGCCACACGTTTCCATGTTGCAAATCCAGGTCCAGAACCTGCTGATGAGAACAAATAATCATAAGTAGTATCATAATTCTCTAAATTACACATCCCACAAATTCTATTGATGCGTGTGTCATACTCGTATCTGTCAAGCAACTCCTTACAATATGGATAGAAACTCTGAGAAGGAACACAATCATCTTCCAATATAATACACTTATCGACAATAGAGAAAGCCCACTTATGACTAAGAAAGGTAGAAGGATCGCAACCCCAATTACGTGTCTGATAATTCTTATAAACCTCGCAATTCCAATCAATATTATCAACTATTTTGCGGCATCGTTCAATACCTTCAACATCTTCCTGACGGCCTTCACGAGCGCCATCCTGCCATAAGAGAAGCCTACGAGGACGCGCTTTTCGGACAGACTCAAATGTCTCTTTTAAGACATCATCCCTAACAAAAAATATTATTAGTACCGAAACATCAATATTCCAAGATTTTAATGCTGGATTCATGATTTATTGCATTATTAATTTTTCAAATGTTTTGTTCCACTCATTGATTTGATATGACCAAGAATAGACTATAAGAAACTTTATCAATTGGTCTCTGACTTCATCCCTTTTCGTGTTTATAATTTCAATGATATCATTGGGAAGAGTATCAAATGTAGAGGGTTTGTAGGGAACTCCCCATGTTTCAAGTTCTTTGTAAGATAACCATGCGGCATTGATTACCTTTGTTTTCGAATATAAGTATTCGTGCAGGCTGGAACTATATGCATCTGTCTGCTGCATGTGGATGAACAGATCGGTTCCTTTTCTCAACCAAATCATTTCTTGATCTGATAGATAGTTAGAAAGAAGTCGGTAATTCAAACCTGTTGACTGTAATTGATTTTTTAATTCAGAAAGATATTCTGCTTTTCTAGCATAAGTCAGAGGAAACACGAGTAAAGTATTCTTCGGAAGCTGAAGTTTTACTTTATTCAATGCATCAATTATCTGAAAATGATTTTGGGCTGGAGATGCATTATACCCGCAAGTTATCACATAATTCTCTTTTGTACCGAATAGATTTTGCTTCGAATCATCTTTTGACGTATCGTCAGCCATAACCTTATCCAAAACGTCTGATCCAAAACACAATTCGAGGCATTTGTCTTTAGGAACATTGAACTGCTCTATTATGTCATCTCCAAATTTCGTGTTGGGCATGACACAAACAAAGTTTGAAGCATCATATACGTGTTGATATTTCCTTTTTAATGATTTTCCTATTCTGTAAACATCACTGCCCCATGGTGTTGTAATCAAATACTTGCTATACTGTTTATATAATTTAAGCAAGAAATATGATTGAATAGTAACAACCTGTATATTTATAATTGAGTATGAATTACCTATCTTCTTAAAAGAGCGCAGGAGATCAAAATATTTGATAATTTTTGCAATGCCACAAATCTTATAAAGAAGTTTGGGAAAATGACGTGTTATTGTATATGTGTTATCATAGAGGCTTGCATTTGGTATATCTGCATAACGCATTGAAATATCAAAGATATCTACGCTATATTGGAAGCTTTTCCCCTTTAGTCCCTTGATAAATCTCTCCAGATGCTTATCGTGAGCATTACCAACTATCAAAATATCTTTCTTCATTATCATAACACCTTTATCATCTTCAAATACTCTGGCCATTCGCCCATATCTTTCCAAGCCTCTTCACTCACGGGGAAGCAACCTACGCGACCTCCTCGGGCTTTTACCTTCTCCATCAAATGAGTAATATGGAAGAACTGACCTTCAGGTATCTCATCTATCAACTCTGGATTGAGGATATACACACCGGTGTTCACCATATAGGTATGCTCTGGTTTTTCCTTAAGACTAACCATCAGACCATCCTCGCCGGTCTCAATCACTCCGTATGGGATCTTGAAACTCTTTACCATAGTCACGATAGTCATATCATTGTGGTTATTTACGTGATAATCATACACATCACGATAATCCTGCTCGTTGATGCTGTCACAGTTGCTCACAAAGAAAGGAGTAGTAATCTTACCTTTCAAGAACGATACGCTACCAATGGTTCCGAGAGGCTTGTTTTCCATGAAGAACTCGATGTCATATTTGTGGTCGAGCAGAGAGAGGTAGAACTCCATCATATCTGCTTTATAGTTGACCGACATATAGAACTTTTTGCAACCTATACCCTCGAACTGGTCCATAATTACTTCGAGGATTGTCTTGTCGCCTACAGGTACAAGGGGTTTAGGAATTACGTTTGTAATCGGTTTCAAACGTGTTCCTTTCCCTCCTGCCATGATGACTACAGGAAGGTCTATTTTCGGACGATTATCCTCAACTTTCTCTGTAAATACATCATGCCAGAACAACACATCGACAATCTCTCCATCAGCATTCAGAACAGGCATACAATCAATCAGTTCTTTGAACATAACTGTCTTAATCTGCTCCAAAGAGTCATTTTCCGAAGCATAGATTTTGTCTTTTACAAGAATGGCAGATACAGGATCAGACAGATTTGCTTGGCGTATGATAGCACGCTGGATATCACCAATAGTGAGAATGCCCTCAAACTTATCGTTATCAAATACAAACACAAGTTTTGTGCGATGACCATCCATCTGCTTCAATGCCGAAATAACGCTATCATTAATGCTAATGATTTTATTTTCGATTTTCGATATGTTGTTCATATAGTCATTTCATTGGAATTATTTCTTATAAATCTTCAAGTCTTATACTTGAAGGGATATTTACTACACGATCGGCAAACCAGATAGTGTTCTTGAGTCCATCGTTTTCGCAGTTCTCGAACATTGGTAGATGGTTCATGAGTTCCCAGATAGGACGAGTCATGACGCCATTGTCGTTGGTCTGCTGGAGAAAGTCGAGCTGAGACTCTTTGTCCTTCAGGACAACGGCAGATAGCCAGTAGTTGGAGAAGGTGTTCTCTGGCTCAACGAAGAAGTCTATGCCATCAACGTTTTTGAAGTGCTCGATGTATTCGGCCGCTACCTTACGTTTGCTGGCTACATACTTGTTAAGATTCTCCAACTGAGCGCAACCAAGGGCTGCATTGATGTTCGGCATGCGGTAGTTGAAGCCGATGTGATCATGACGAAACTCCCAGCGATGAGGAATCTTGGCCTGTGTGGTGATGTGCTTTGCGTAGGCTCCGAGTTCTTCGTCCATGAAGAGCATCATGCCGCCACCACCGGTGGTGATGGTCTTGTTGCCGTTGAAGGAGATGGCGCCAATGCGACCGAAAGTGCCTGTATGCTGACCCTTGTAGGTTGAGCCGATAGATTCTGCTGCATCCTCTACGAGTTCGATGTGCCACTCCTTGCAGAGGGTTGCAATCTCCTCGATGCGAACAGGATGACCGAAGGAGTGCATGGGGACGCAAGCCTTGATGCGACGGCCTGTATGCTTGTTGTAGCATGCGAACTCATCCTCACCGAAAGCGAAGTCTTGAGATTCAGGGAGCTCTCCTATACGGCTGTTCTTGCGAACCTCTGCATTCTTTTGAAGCCACTCCTTCATAGCATCAGGAGAAAGTCCCATAGTAGATATATCCACATCAAGGAACACAGGATGTGCGCCAATGTATGAGAGTGCGTTGCAGGTAGCGATGAAGGTAAGCGCTTGAGTGAGCACCTCGTCATCTTTCTTCACACCTGCGAGCAGGAGTGACATGTGGAGGGCATTGGTTCCGCTCACGCACACTACGGCGCGCTTTGCGCCTGTGTATTTTGCCATATTCTCCTCGAAGCGATCGACGAACTTACCTACTGACGAAACGAAGGTGGTGTCGATGCATTCGTTGAGATATGCTTTCTCATTGCCTGCGAATACAGGAACGGCAAGAGGAGTAAATCCCTTGTTGCCGTAAACGGACTTGATAAAGTCTATCGTGTTTTTGTAATCAGCCATTTCTTTAGAATGACAACTTGTTAACTATTAATTTACATCTTTTGATCAAGATTCTTTCCCTTCTCTTCATGTTCGAAGTTAGGGATGAACTTCTTGATGGATTCTACTACTTCCGCTTTGGTGAAGTCTTCCTTCTGGAAGATGCCTTCGAGCTCAAGGAAGAAGTCATTCACTTCGTTCATTGGACGACGAGTGCTTTCGCAAACCACCCCGAGGCTTATGAAACGTTCCATATCAATCTTTTCTCCAGGGACATAGAACTCCTCGTATGCTTTTTCGCCGGTGGTGTCAGACTTGAAGTAAACCACAGGATAAGTGTCAGACTCATAGGACATCTGAGCAGCATACCGCTTTGCCTCTGGATCATTCTTGCACTCTACTTTGGTGAAACCCTCCGCCTTTACGAAATCGTCACAGATGGCTGAGAACGTGAGCATCTGGTCTTCGCCCAATTTAGGAAAAAACACTTCACCACCGTTGCCGAGGATACAAGCCAGCATACAGATCTGACCGGACTCTTCGGGGGAGACAAAATAGCGCTTCACGTCTGATGGTGCAGCCAAAGGCTGCTTCTTCTGGAGGCGATGGATCCATCCGTCAGGAAGGGATCCATTAGAGAAAGCGACATTGGCAAAGCGTGCGGTAGTAACCTTGAAGTGGGTGTTGTAGGCCATCACGAGGTCTTCCATGATGCGCTTGCTGGCTCCCATGATATTCACAGGATTGGCAGCCTTATCGGTGGAAACGCAGAAGAAGTGTTTAGGCGGATAGATGCAAAGGAGGTCCATCAGCCTTTTGGCCTTGATGTCGTTGTTCTCGATGAGTGCCTGAACAGAGTATTTGTCCTTCTCCGAACGCACGTGCTTGTGGGCAGAGAAATTGGCAACGATGTCGAAGCCTCTCTCCTCGCGGAAGATACACTCGAAGATAGGGTCTGCAAAGTTGAGCGTATAACAGCGGAATTCCTCTGGCACATAAAGACCTTCGGTAGAGCGAATGTCACGGACGAGTTCTGCGAGTCCGTTCTCGTTGAGGTCAACGACAACAACCGAAGCCGGCTCGAAGCGAAGAACAGCCTTGATGAAGCTGGAGCCGATAGAGCCTGCACCACCGATTACACATACTTTCTTACCTTTGATCTCTGCGGTAAGTGTCTCCTTGTTTGCCTCTATATCCGCTGCAAACATGCTGACGGGACGATTGGTTACACTGTCAGCGATGAATTTCTCTAAATTGAACATATTGAATATTTATTTCCTATTCTCAAGCTATTTCTGCTTTTGCAGGTTTGGCACGACCGATAATGGCAGGATAATAATTAACTATCATATATATGAGTACTCCCAATATCAGCCACATTGCAATTCGTTGCAAAACGCCGTTCGGGAATATACCAGTTTTGCCAAGTAGTTGAAGGATGATTTGATGAAATGCTAGAACGATATATGAGTTTTTTCCTATATAGATGATAAAACTCTTAACGGCAACTACGATATTATTAGTTATTCTCTCTAATACCATGGCGAATGTACACATGAACAATGCTCCGCAGAATGCTGCTGGATAAATCCAAATACTTGCCATATTGTTCACCGCAAACTCTGGTAGATCAGGACTCATCAAGTATATGAAAGAAGCGGTCAGGAACAAGCAGGATGCAGCCATCACTTTGAAGAGGTTCTGTTTGCTGAGGTTGATAACAACATTTTTAGATAGAGAGCCAAAACCATAAAACATAACAGCCGTTAGAACAAACCATAAGTTATATGGATTGGGTAACGAATAAATGTAAGCGAGCCTTCCAATAATAGCCAAAGTAAAAAGGACAGCAATTTCCCCCCCCCTATTGCGAATTTTCGTTACATAATAAAATAGAATTTCAGTTAAGCTTAAGACCGGAATAAACCATAGCGCCCATCCTTCCCATCCTGTTTTGATATACTGAAGCATGTGCTCTCTTGTGCTAAATCTTGGATCATTAAGCAACCATATGCCAAGCATCAATACCGCAGAAAAGAGGAAGTACGGTCTGTATAATGTCTTTACTCGTTTTCGTAAGAATGGGACAATGGTGTCGTATTTTGCTCCAGAAAACAATAATCCCGAGACGAAGAAGAAGAACGGCATTCGATAAGCATGTAACCATGAACCTATGATAGGTACATTATTCAATCCGCTGTGTCCATATACGACTAAAATGATAGAGATACCCTTTGCGATATCAATCCATTGTATTCTTTTTTTAGTAGTCATATTGATGAATAATTGTGAGATAAATACAATTTAAATAAAGACGGAATAATTACGAATATGATCCAAGATGCCTCGGTTATAGCATCAATCGGGTTGAAAAAAGCAAAAAGTAAATAATAAATGACTATAGGATAATAGCTTTTATGTAAATTTGAATCAATGGCCAGATTAATCTCTTGTTGGAATGTTGCATGGAAAGTTTTCAGGTAGCTCCATACACCGATGATGCCAGTAGAACAGGCAACGGCCAACAGCGTAGAATGACAAGCACTATTAATAAAAGCATTAGGTTGTTGAGTTATATTGTTACCCCAAATTGGACTCTCCAGAAATAATTTAATCGCATTAATTTGATACATGCTACGCGTTCCAGAAACATCAGTTACGTTGCCCGCGCCCCATAATGAATCATACATTCGAGATAAACGCATGCCTATGGTCGTATCTTGATATAAACCTATCAGAATCTGGACTATCACAGGTAACAGAAAAATGAGGCCAATTGTGATAATAATGACCTTTATCTTTTTTTCTTTTGTTCGTGCATTGAGCAAATATGTTGTAGCAGCACCGACAATTGTTATAATCAATAACGTCGTAAATTGAGCTTGAGTTACGAAATAGAACGAAAACACCAACATTGCTAATATGATCCATTTCCATATATTCCATTTCTTCACCTGTTTAAATAAAGCAAACAAACCTACGGCAAATGCCCCCATAGCATACGCAATACCAAATCCGCCAACTCCCATTTCACGTAGCTCCATAGCGTAGGTTTCATCTGTTGTACCAGCAGTTAGTTCTCGCATTACGTTTTCAGACTCATCCATCACGGTCAAAGTTGTTAAACACGTAATTGCGAGCATAACTATTGCAGTCCACGTGATAATAAACAATTCTCGTGGACGATTTCGCAAGAACAAACCAATGCAAATGATACTTGGAACCACTAAATTCCACAATCCCATGAAGTTATGCAGAAAGCCATACTTAAAATTTAATCCTTTCGCAACAAACATTAAAAGACAAAACGGTATGGCATACTTCATCAGATTTACTACCTGATTAAAACTTACATATTTTGCAACAAAGCATAAATAGTATAATGCAGTAAGGTAAGCTAATTGATCAAATCGAATTAAAATTCTCAATTGAGGGAAGCAATAGAATGCTCCCACAAGTATTGTACATGCGACGTATACTATTGATATGCTTTTATTCGAGTTTAAATTTATCATTAATTTGCTTTGTTTTGAATGATTATTAATCCCCGTTTATGTCTGCCTTGGAGAAAAATACTAGCATTCGGTAATCAATGACTATGTTGTCTGTTCAATTGCACTGATGAGTTAAATATTCTTCATAGTAGAATCAAACTGTAACTTATTGTTGTTCACTTGGATTTAATGCTGTTTCGGAGATTCTTGCCCCATTCCATAAAACGAGTTGTCAATGGCTTTACTGCCCATGCCATAAGGATAGTCAATGGAAAAACCGAAAAAAAGAAGGACCATCCTTCAAGGTTCCAATACTTGTTGCTCAATAGCAAGAAAGCAAGACCTTGGCAAATGTATATCTCCAAAAATAGTTTGCTTAAGAACGCAGTAAAAGGATTGGCCAAAGACTTCAGCCTCATAACAGGAATCCAGCATAGAACGAATAATGGTGAGGTTATCATTTTCAGTATCATTGCAGGCAACTCTGGTACAAAGGACGCACGTCTAAACAGAAAGCAAAAAGCAAATGCAAAAAGCAGTATTGTTAATATCCATATGGTGCGCCATTTCGTCGCAAGTATCATGTCCAATACAGGTTTGTTTGCTGCTATCAGCATCCCAGCAAGAAATGCCAAAACGGTTTCATACCAAGTATCGGATAGATTCATTATCAAGCATCCTCCCATATACAGGCTTAATGCAAAAGTCATAAGAATACATAACGCTGCTTCTGGATTGGTATGTGCGACCTTCGTTGAAATTCTTGCAGAAACATAAAACAGCAAGTAGATAACTACAATTGCCTGTAGAAACCACCCAAACTTGATAACCGTATTCCCGAAAAAAAAGGATTGGATAAAGCAAGACAATGAAGGAGGCTCAAGAGCCAGCAAGTGCCCCATTCCATAATACACAACCGAAAGAAGTGCCATTAGCATGTAAATAGGCAATACTCTTTTACTTAAGAAGGTTTGTAAATACCCCCCCCCATTATACTTGTTTAATATAGAGTGAGTTAGCTCATATCCGCTCATAAACATAAAGCCTGATACCGCCCAATAGCCAAAGGCTGTATAGATAGGCCCGAGCCCAATACTGGCACCAATGTTTGTTCGCGAGCAAACATGGCAGATAACTACCATTATTGCGCAGATACCCTTCAAGCAGTCTGTATTCTCACGGGAAAGATAATTCTGATTCATACACGTTTTTTTCGATACGAATCTAGCTATAGATTATTGTAAGTTTTAATCGCTTTTTCCAATATCATCAACGCCCTCTGCAAATCCTCTTTTTTGAGTACGTATGCCAATCTCACCTGATTCTTACCAAGTGCTGGAGCTCCGTAAAATCCTGCTGCTGGAGTCATCATAATGGTCTCACCAGTCACAGGCAATTTCTTACTGCCCGAAGGCTGCATTTCAGCCTGCCGGCCAACGAAATAGCCTTGCTGTACAGGAATTGTTGGCAGATAAAGTTGTGTTTTTTAAGTGGATAAAGGGGCGCACCGAAAATGCCGGTAAAGGAGCAGCTCTATTGCGCAATAATTACGCCTGGTTGCCATTGCGACCAAGAAACTTAAGATAGAGCGTCCGATCTACACAATTTTACAAATTGTCGGGTTCTCTCTACAGGACAAAACACTTATAAATGGATTACTTATGAATGCTGATTACAAAAACACCAATGGGTCTAATCGTAACTTATTGTTATTCAGATGCATTAGGCGCAATGCAAGCAGTTCGTTTCCACTAATGGTTTGAAATAATTAACCAAATTTGGAGTACTGTGATATCTTAGTATGAATTGACAAAGTAGAAAGGTTTGAGCAACAAGAGTGGTATGGTTGAGTAACGAGGTTGCTCATGTTTATGGGATATTTAAGTTCGTCTTTAGCAGGCACTGGTGGCATTGAACCACATCTTTCGACCTGTACAACGGCTTCATATTACAGATTAGATAATCTCCTCCTCACCACGGAAGTGTACGTTGAGTTCATGGAGAGGTGCAAGTAGGACACCGAGAGGTGTACCCTGAGTCATCTTGGTGAAGGCATTGACATCCTTGGGGAAGCACTTGCCACCGTAGCCGAAGCGTCCGTCTGGACCTGGAACATAGGTGTGCGTATCGTTGATGTAGCCTGAAAGAAGGATACCAGTATGTACGGTACGCCAGTCGGCACCCATCTTCTTGCAGTACTCACGGCAGGCGTTGAAGTAGGTCACCTTGTAGGCGCCAAAGACATTGTGCATGTATTTCGTGAGTTCTGCCTCAAGTGGGGTCATGACGGTGAACTTCTTGCCGATGAAGATTTTGGTGAGGAGTTCCACGGCTCCGGTGAAGACCATGGTCTGCTTTTTGAAGTCTTCGATATGGGTGCGCTCGGTGAGAAATTCAGGCATGTAGTGTACGCGATGGCCGGTCTCCTTGGAGAGCAGTTCGCTGGTGCCAGGGAGAATGGTGGTTCGTACGAAAACTGGTACGTCGGGGAGGTTCTTGATGAGTTCCTTCATGAGGCTGAGATTCTGTGTACCGTCGTCTTCGGTGCGTACATGAATCTGCAGGAACGCGATATCAATTTCTTTCATGTCATCGTTGTAACCTTTAGCAGGGTCGCTGATGAACAGTTTACACTCTGGATTATTGTGCTCCAACCAATCCTTCAGGGCTCCGCCTACGAAGCCACATCCGATGATTCCAATGTTGATCATTGATTTATGTTTATATTGATAAATTTCTTATTAATTCTTCATATTCGTTTTCAATAGCTCAAGTATGTAATCATGTGTTACTTTGCAATATTCATGATTCCATTGAGTTCGTTCTGAATGTACTCAAGGCTTGCAATTTTGGTCTTGGTCTCTTCAAGATTCAGACGACGGGTGTTGTCGGAATTGAACTCGGAGAGTTTGCAACGCTTTGCATCGCCCTCGGTGAAGAACTGATCGTAGTTGAGGGAGCGATTATCAGCTGGCACGCGATAGAAGTCGCCCATGTCCTCGGCCTTGGCACATTCCTCGTTGGTGAGGAGGGTCTCGTACATTTTCTCGCCGTGGCGGATGCCGATGACCTTGATGTCTTCCTTCTTACCTCCGAAAAGTTCGCATACGGCTTCGGCTTGAGTCTGGATAGTACATGCAGGAGCTTTCTGAACAAGTATATCACCGTTCTGGCCATGTTCGAAGGCGAAGAGGACGAGATCGACGGCTTCTTCGAGCGACATGATGAAGCGGGTCATCTTGGGCTCGGTGAGGGTGATGGGGTTGCCGTGGCGGATCTGGTCGATCCAGAGAGGGATGACGGAACCGCGGGAGCACATCACATTGCCATAGCGGGTGCAGCAGATTTTGGTGTCGCCGGAATAGCGGCTTTTTGCTACTGCAATTTTCTCCTCGATGGCCTTGGTAATGCCCATTGCGTTGATTGGATACGCTGCTTTATCCGTTGAAAGGCAGATGACGGCCTTCACCCCCGCTTCGATGGCTGCTGTCAATACGTTGTCGGTACCGATGACATTGGTCTGAACTGCCTCCATTGGGAAGAACTCACAAGAAGGAACCTGCTTGAGGGCGGCGGCATGGAAGATGTAATCTACGCCAGGCATGGCGTTCTTGCACGACTGGAGATTGCGGACATCGCCGATGAAGAATTTGATTTTATGGGCCACATCAGGCATCTTGGTCTGGTATTCGTGACGCATGTCGTCCTGTTTCTTTTCGTCGCGACTGAAGATACGAATCTCTGCAATGTCGGTCTGGAGGAAACGGTTGAGGACGGCATTCCCGAATGAACCTGTGCCGCCGGTAATCATAAGGGTTTTACCTGCAAAAATTGACATAATTGAATGTTATTTGTTTATTTGTTTGTTATTCTTTTACTACCCTGACGCTGTTGAGCTTGATCACACTCGGCAATGCTCTAAATATCTTTCAATCATTGCTCTCTCTCAATCACAACCTTATCAAAAAACGTATCTGGCCTATCCGGATTAAAGATTTCGTTGCAATACATGACGGTGACGAGGTCTTGGGTGTCGGAGAGGTTGATGATGTTGTGGGTATAGCCCGGGAGCATGATGACGCTCTGAATCTTGTCTCCATTTACTTCATATTCAAGAATCTCTGCATTCGGGTCATTCTCGTTACGAAGTTGAATAAGTCCGTGACCGCTGACTACTATGAACTGCTCCCACTTGGTGTGATGCCAATGCTCTCCTTTTGTGATTCCTGGTTTGGAGATGTTTATGCTGACCTGACCGCAATTCAAGGTATGAACGAGTTCTGTGAAACTGCCTCGGTCATCGATGTTCATCTTGAGGTCGAAGATGGCTTTCTCCTTTGGGAGATACGAGAGATAAGTACTGTAGAGTCGCTTTGCAAAACTGTCTGCTGGAATATCAGGAATCATAAGGGTCTTGGGCATATCGCGGAACTGATAGAGGAGCTCAACGATCTCTCCAAGCTTGACGTGATGAGTGATAGGCGCAGCACAATAGCGGCCTTCTGGTGTAAAAACTGTCTCAACACCGTCAAACTCACAATGGTGCTCCTCACCTTTGAGGGCGCAGATCATCTCATCGACAAGGTCGTCGATGTAGAGGAGCTCCATATCAACGGTCGGGTCGTTGACGGTGATGGGGAGGTCGTTGGCGATGTTGTTACAGAAAGTAGCAACAGCGCTGTTGTAGTTAGGTCTGCACCACTTTCCATAGAGATTAGGGAATCGATAGACAAGTACTTTGGCTCCTGTTTCTTCGCCGTACTGGAACATCAGTTCCTCGCCAGCCTTCTTACTTTTGCCATATTCGCTGGTGCCAAAGCGACCTGCAAGGGTCGCTTGGATCGAGCTTGAAATCATCACAGGGCAGTTGTTCTTGTGCTTCTTGAGGGTATTAAGCAGTATGGTGGCAAAGCCGAAGTTGCCTTCCATGAACTCTTTAGGGTCCTGCGGACGATTGACACCTGCGAGGTTGAAGACGAAGTCGCAATTCTTGCACCAGGCGTCGAGTTGTTCAGGGGTGGAGTCTATGTCGTATTCATAAATTTCGTCGATGACGAGATTGCTGTAGTACTTGGCTTTACCTGTCTTTATATTACCTAATTGAGCACAGAGATTCTTTCCAACGAATCCCCGTGCTCCTGTAACCAATACTTTCATTTTTGCTGAAAATTAGAACTTACGCCATACCATTTTATTGACAACACCAACATACGACTGGATGATCTTGACCACCTTGGTAGATACATTTTCATCCGTGTAGTTTGGAACCGGAATACCGTAGTCGCCATTCTTTACAAGTTCCACGGCGGTATCAACAGACTGAAGGAGACCATTGGTGTCAATACCGGAAAGGATGAAACCGGCCTTATCAAGAGACTCGGGACGTTCTGTAGAGGTGCGTATGCAGACAGCAGGGAAGGGATGGCCTACGCTGGTGAAGAAACTTGACTCTTCAGGCAGAGTGCCTGAATCTGAAACTACTGCGAATGCGTTCATCTGGAGGCAATTGTAGTCGTGGAAACCAAGAGGCTGCTGAACATGTACGCGAGGGTCAAGCTGGAAACCAGATGCTGCAAGGCGGTTGCGTGAACGAGGGTGGCAACTGTAGAGAATCGGCATATCATACTTTTCTGCCATAGCGTTGATTGCATTGAAGAGACTGAAGAAGTTCTTCTCGGTGTCGATGTTCTCCTCGCGGTGAGCAGAGAGAAGAATATACTTGCCCTTTTCCAGACCCAGACGTTGGTGAATATCGCTTGCTTCAATCTCCGCCAGATTCTGATGAAGTACTTCGGCCATTGGAGAACCTGTCACATAAGTACGCTCTCTTGGAAGTCCGCACTCTGCAAGGTATCTTCTTGCGTGCTCTGAATAAGCAAGATTCACGTCGGAGATAATATCTACGATGCGTCGGTTGGTCTCCTCGGGAAGACATTCGTCTTTGCATCGGTTGCCGGCCTCCATGTGGAAGATCGGGATATGCAACCGTTTGGCCCCAATGACAGACAGGCACGAGTTCGTGTCGCCAAGCACCAGCACGGCATCCGGCTGTGTCTGAACCATGAGTTTGTAAGAGGCGTTGATGATATTTCCCATCGTCGCTCCCAAATCGTCGCCCACGGCATCCATATACACTTCAGGATCTTTCAACTTCAGGTCTTTGAAGAAAACACCATTGAGGTTGTAATCGTAGTTCTGACCAGTATGTGCGAGGATGACATCGAAATACTGACGCGTTTTGTTGATGACTGCTGCAAGACGTATGATCTCGGGCCGCGTGCCGACAATAATCAGTAACTTCAGTTTGCCGTTGTTCTGGAAACCGACGTTTGAATAGTCTGTTCTGAATTCCATATCTTATTTCTATTAATTCATTTTTTGTTTTTACTTCAGACGTCTGGGCACGATCCACAACCTCGGAAATAAGGTCTCCAAGCGCAGAAATGTTATATATTGATGGCGGAATCCCTGTTTTACCGCTAAATTGCGGTGTGAAATTGATAATTGTTTATTCCGAGATTTCCTTATCGTATTTTTCAAACCTCGAATTCTTCGACTTGAACTCGGGAACCGTTCGCTTCATGAGCCGTATCATGTCGGGAATCTCCACCTTTCGGGACAGCGTCTCCAGCTCTTCGGCAACGCCGCAG